>Ga0209056_10000296_pt1 | contig 55691 bp, 59 predicted proteins | sample GraSoiAngelo_114_FD_185876 | JGI IMG/M metagenome (GOLD analysis project Ga0209056, IMG submission 185876) | Grasslands soil microbial communities from the Angelo Coastal Reserve, California, USA - 14_0903_13_40cm (SPAdes) (version 2) | ecosystem: Environmental > Terrestrial > Soil > Grasslands...
CGGCGGATAGCCGCGCGCGTTGAACGCGATCGTCCGGTAGCGCCGCGCGAAGAACGCCGTCTGCAGGCGCCAGCTCTGCGCGTCGCCGGCGAATTCGTGGACGAACACGAGCGGGGTGCCGTGCCCGACCTCGTCGTAGTGGAGCTTCACGCCTCCGACCGCCGCCTTCGGCATGTTCACGCCTCCCCGTTCATAGGCTCGTCTCGGACGGTGGGGCCCCAGCCCCACGACGTCCTGCGACTCGCACTACCTTTCCATAGACTCGTCTCGGACGGTGGGGCCCCAGCCCCACGACGTCCTGCGACTCGCACTACCTTTCCATAGACTCGTCTCGGACGGTGGGGCCCCAGCCCCACGACGTCCTGCGACTCGCACTACCATGATCGTTTGTACGCGAGCATCGCGCGCGCCGCCGTGCCCGCCGGCTGGCCGACCACCACACGCGCGCGCCGCGCGGTGTCGTTCACCGCGGAGATCACGCCGTCCGCCCACGTGCTGGCCGGGTCGCCGATACGCGCGCGCATCGCGTCCACCGTCGCCGCCGCCACCTCGGCCGCGTCGAGCAGCGGCAGGCCGTTCACGCCCGAGCCTTCGCGGGCGCCGCCGCCGTCGCTGAAGAGCGCGCCGCGCGGCCGGATCTCGAGCGCGCGCGGCATGTTCACGCGGCCGCCGTGCGAGCCGCAGCACATCACGTCGTTGTGGTTCGCCGGCGACGCGAAGAGCATCGAGTCGACGAGCACGATACGGCCGTCGGGGGTGTCGAGCACCACACGCTGGCTGCGGTCCACGATGGGCTCGGGCGAGGGCGCGCCGGGCGGCGCGGCGAGCATCGCGTGCGCGGCGTCGGCCGCCTTCTGGCCGGGGAGCACGCCCAACGCGGCGGCGAGCGCGTTGACGTGGCTCACGACGCCGTCGCCGTAGATGCTCTCGCCGTCGCCGATGCGCGCCGAGCGCGCGGCCACGGCCGCCGCCGGCACGCCGAGCCGGTCGGCCAGCGGCAGCCCGGAGACGCCGGCGCCGTCGCGGCCCACGCCCGCGTCGTGGGCGATCAGGCCGCGGACGCCGACCTCGAGCGCGAAGCCGAGCGAAAGGGCCCCGGCGAACGAGCCGGCCACCACGACGTCGCGGGCGCCGGCGTTGCCGTCGCAGCGCGTGATCGTGTCGAGGATGACGATGCGGCCGCGCGGGCCGTGATCGATCGTACGCAGGGCGCTCCCTCCCCGGGAGCACCCATTGTACTCAGTCGCGCGTGCTCGGTCTTGCGCGGACGCGGGCGGCGGTCAGACTCCGACGTGCCCAACGACCCGGTCGTGCTACCCTTCGCGACATGACTCCGACGACCATGCGCGCGTCCTTTTACGACGGGCCGGGGCGGTTCGCGACCGGCTCCGTCCCCGTGCCGGCGCCGACACGCGGCGAGGCGCTGCTGCGCGTGCGTCGCGTGGGCATCTGTGGCACCGATCTCCACATCTTCCAGGGCCACCTCGACCACCGCGTCCCGCGCGGCGGCGTCATCGGTCACGAGACGTTCGCCGAGGTCGTGGAGGCGCCGAAGGACAGCGGTTTCGTCGCCGGCGACCGTGTCGTCGTCGAGCCCGTCGTGTGCTGCGGGGCGTGCCGCGCGTGCCGCATGGGCGCCTCGTACCTCTGCTATTCGCTCAAGGTGCTCGGCGTGGACCTGCCGGGCGGGATGCGCGAGTACTATCCGGTGACGACCGACCACCTGCTGAAGGTCCCCGACGCGCTCGGCGACGACGCGGCGGCCGTGATCGAGCCGCTGGCCGTGGCCACCCACGACGTGACGCGCGCGGGGGTCAAGCGCGGCGACCGCGTGCTCGTCTTCGGTGGCGGGCCGATCGGCGCGCTCATCGGGCTCGTGTGCCGCCAGCGCGGCGCCGAGGTCGTCGTCTCCGAGATCAACGAGTTCCGGCTCGGCCTGCTGGGCACGCTCGGACTCGAGACGCTGGGACGGGGGCGCGACGCCGTGAAGTTCGTCAACGAGTGGACGGACGGCGTCGGCGTGGACGTCGCCTTCGAGGTGACGGGGCGCCCGGAAGCGGTGCGCGCGGTCACCGACGTCGTGCGCGTGTGGGGTACGATCAGCATCGTGGCCATCCACGCCGAGCCGATGGCCGTGAACCTCTATCAGATGTTCGCGCGCGAGCTGACCATGCACGGCAGCCGCCTGTACACCCGCGCGGCATGGGAGGAGGCGATCCGGCTCGCGGCGAGCGGCGCGGTGCCGCTGGCTCCGCTCGTGAGCCGCCGGATCCCGCTCGAAGCGCTCACCGAAGGCATGCAGGCGGCGCTGGGAGGCGCCAACGTCATGAAAGTGCTGGTGGAGCTGTGAGAGCGATCGTGATCCTCGCAACGGCCGCGCTGCTCGCCGGCTGCACGACGCGCTTCGACGTCGGCGGCGGCGAGTGGACGAAGCCGGGCACGCAGGTCCCGGAGATCACGCTGGACGAGATGGACTGCGCGCGCACGGCGGTGGACGCGCGTCCGTTCCCGGACACGATCGTCGGCGGGCTCGCCGACATCGTCGCGGCGAAGATTCAGGACGTCAAGATGAGCCGCGACTTCGGCCGCTGCATGAGCGCCAAGGGCTATCAGCCCGCGCGGGGCTGAGTCTCAGGCCGCGCGGTCGCTGAGCCGCCGCCGGCGTGAGCCTCGACTGGGCCCTCGGCGCCGCCGTCATCGCCGGCGCGTTCTTCGTCCTCGGGCTCGCCGGCTTCGGCAACGGCCTCGTCGCGCTGGCCTTCCTGCCGCTCGTCATGTCCCCGGCCGACGCTATCGTGCTGCTGACCGTCTACACCGTGCTCGCGACGATCGTCATCTTCGTCCCGCTGCGTGCCGACTTCGATCCCGGCGGGATGCCCGCGCTGCTGCTCGGCTCGGTGCTGGGCACGCCGCTCGGCGTCTGGGTGCTCGCCGCGCTGCCCGCGAGCGCGCTGACCCGATTGATCGGGCTCGTCCTGCTCGCCGTCGTCGCGCTCGAGTGGCTCGGGGTCTATCCCGCGCGCCTGCCGGGTCGCCGCTGGGCCCTCGGCGCCGGCGTCGCGGCGGGAGTGCTGGGCGCCGGGGTGGGAACGCCCGGACCGCCGGTCGTGTTGTTCGCGGCGTCCCAGGGGTGGTCGCCGCGGACCATCAAGGCCAATCTCCAGGCGTTCTTTCTCGTGAACCAGGTGGTGATCGTGATCGGCTACTGGTGGGCGGGCCTCCTCACGGCTGCGGTCTGGCGCTACGCGGCTGCGTTCCTCGCGCCGGCCACGCTCGGTCTCCTCGTCGGCATGGCGCTCTTCGCGCGCGTGGACCACACGCGCTTCCGACGGATCGTCTTCGCGATCCTGTTCGCCTCCGGCCTGCTGCTCGTCGTCCGCGGCTAGCGTGCTATCGTTGGCGGCACCCGGACGATCCCACGGAAAGGACCCCCGTCATGAGCGTCAAGCGCCATCAGGTCGGACCCCGCATGAGCCAGGCCGTCGTCCACGGCAACACCGTCTACCTCGCGGGCCAGGTCGCCGGCGACGAGCCGACGACGAAGGCGCAGACCGAAGCGGTCTTGAAGAAGATCGACGCGCTGCTGGCCGCCGCCGGCACGAGCAAGTCGAATCTGCTGGCGGCCACCGTCTACCTCGCCGACATGAAGACGTACGATCAGATGAACGCGGCGTGGGACGCGTGGGTCGATCCCGTCAACACGCCGGCGCGCGCCACCGTCGAGGCGAAGCTCGCGGCGCAGAAGTTCCTGGTCGAGATCGCGGTCGTCGCGGCGATCTGAGGAAAGACTTCGTTAGTTCGTGGACCTGCGTACCCAGCCGGGGGGCGCCCCTCCCCCCCGCAACACGCTGAAATGATGGGGAGTCTTCGCATGGCAAGGGCCATGCTCCGTCCTGCCCGGCGATGAGCACGTGCGCGCGCTGTCTGGAGACCCAGGAGCCGGCGACCGGCGCGCCGACCTCCAGCCTCGCCTTGTGTCCCGAGCACGCGCTGGCGGTGCTCGAGGACGTGCGCCGGCATCTCGCCGCGACGCTGACCTCGTTGGAGCGCGCCGCGGACCGCGCGACCTCGCAGGGGTTCGGATGATGTCACCCGAGCGACCCAGCCCACTCCTCGAGCGCTGCTGGTACTGCGACGAACGCATCCTGCGTGACGATCGCACGCGCATCCTGCCGGGCCTCGGCCTGAGCGTGCACGCGCGCTGTTACGAAGCCGCGACCGAGCCGCCGCCCTCCCCGCCTACGGCCGCCTGAACGGCCACACGAGTTGTGCCGCGTAGCCGCGCGGCACCGGGCTCTCCGCGATCCCGTACGCCGGCGGAAAATGCGCCGGCACGTGGTACGTCCCGAACACGCGATCGATGACCGGCAGGTGAATCGCGAAGTTCTTGTCCACCGGCGTCGTCGCGTGATGCCAGTGGTGGAACTTGGGCGTGCCGAGGATGCGCTCGAGCATCCCGAAGCGGAAGCGCACGTTGGCGTGGACGAAGATCGCGTGGAACGAGACGAACACGAGGTAGGCGTAGACCGGCCCCGTGGAGAAGCCGAGCACGTAGAGCGGCACGAAGGCCAGCGCGCGCGTCACCACCGCGTCCACGAGGTGGATGCGCGAGGCGGCCAGCCAGTCCATCGCCTCCGACGAGTGGTGGACGGCGTGGAAGCGCCAGAGCCACGGCACCGCGTGGAAGAGCCGGTGCACGGCGTACTCCGAGAGGTCGGCGACGAGCACGATCTCGACGAACTGCAGCAGCGCGGGCTGCGACGCGACCGCGTGCTGGATCGCGGGATGGACCGCCCACTTGAAGAACAGCGCGGCGGGCACGAGCGTGAGGAGCACCGTGAGCTGCACGAGCAGGTGGCTGACGCCGAAGTGCAGCAGGTCGGTGAGCCAGCCGGGGCGAAAGATCCCCTGCGCGGGCAGGCGCGCGAAGAGCCGCTCGAGCGGCACGAAGAGCATCGCGAGCACGAGGATGTTGAGCAGGAACCAGTCGAGGCCGAGCGCGCGCGTGCCGCCGAGCGTCCCGATCGGCGCCTGCGAGCCGCCGAGCAGCGTGGCGGTCACCACGAGCGCGATGCCCGTCAGTCCGAGCAGCGCGCGCCGGCTGAGCACGATGGACAGCACCCCCAGCCCGAAGCCGGCGACGAGGTGCAGGTGGATCAGGAAGCGGATGAGATCGAGCGGGTAGAGCGCGCGCGCGTCCGGCGTGGTGAGGAACGACGGAAAGCGCAGGCACAGCACGCCGCCGAAGCCGAGCGCGGACAGCGCGACGCCGAAGACGCCGCTGATGAAGCCGCGGCCGAAGCGCGTGTCGTAGCCGAGCGAGCGCTCGGCTAGTTGCACGCCTCGAAGAGCCCGGCCGCGCCCTGCCCGCCGCCGATGCACATCGTCACCACGCCGTAGCGCGCCTTGCGGCGCAGCATCTCGTTGGCGATGGTGCCGACCATGCGCGAGCCCGTCATGCCGAACGGGTGCCCGATGGAGATCGAGCCGCCGTTCACGTTCAGCTTCGCGGGATCGAGGCCGAGCTTGTCGCGGCAGTAGACGACCTGCGAGGCGAAGGCCTCGTTCAGCTCCCAGAGATCGACGTCCTGGATCGACAGCCCGTGGCGCTTCAGCAGCTTCGGCACCGCGTACACGGGACCGATGCCCATCTCGTCGGGCTCGCAGCCGGCCACCGCGAAGCCGCGGAAGATCAGCTTGGGCTTGATGCCGAGCGCCCTGGCGCGCTCCATCGACATCAGCAGGGTGGCCGAGGCGCCGTCGGAGAGCTGCGAGGAATTGCCGGCGGTGACGGTCCCCTGGCCGCTCGTCTTGTCGAAGACGGGCGGCAGCGACAGCAGGCCTTCGAGCGTGGTGTCCGCGCGGTTGCACTCGTCCTTCTCGACGTAGTACGGCTCCTCGCCGGCCTTCTCGCCCGTCTTCTTGTCGAGGACGGCACGGGTGACGTGCATCGGCGCCAGCTCCTCCTTGTAGAGGCCCTCCTGCTGGGCGCGCGCCGTGCGCTGCTGGCTCGAGAGCGCGTACTCGTCCTGCTGCTGGCGCGTGATCTTGTAGCGCTTGGCCACGACTTCCGCCGTGTCGCCCATCACCATGTAGATTCCCGGCAGCTTCTCCTTCACCCAGGGGTTCGGGCTCGAGTCCCGCTGCATCATCGTGATCGACTCGACGCCGCCGCCGAAGACCACGTCGGCGCCCTCGTTGACGATGTAGTTGGCCGCGATGGCGATCGCGTTGAGTCCGGACGAGCAGAAGCGGTTGATGGTGAGGCCGGTGACGCTCGTGGGCAGCCCCGCCCGCATCGCGGCCACACGCGCGATGTTGTGGCCCTGCGCGCCGTGCGGCTGGCCGCAGCCGAGGATCACGTCCTCGACCTCCTTCTTGTCGAGCTGCGGCACCTTGCCGAGCACGTCCGTGATGCAGTGGGCCGTGAAGTCGGACGGCAGCGTCATGTTGAACGAGCCGCGCTGCGACTTGGCGAGCGGGGTGCGGCTGCTGGCGACGACGACGGCTTCTCTCATGGCGGTTCCTTTCGTCCGGGCGTTCTCGACGTGGCGCAAGTGTACCGCTAGTCCGGCCTCTCCGGCAGGAGCTCGAGGAGCGGCCGCAGGTCGCGGAATTCGTGGTCAGGCTTCGGGACGTCGGCGGCCAGCGGCAGGCGGCGGCGGTTGATCCAGGCGACCGTGATGCCGAGCGGCTTGGCGCCGACCATGTCGGTGCGCTGGGACTGGCCGCAGTGCAGCAGGCGCATCGTTTCCACGCCTCCACGCTCGAGCAGGCAGCGGAAGAGCGTTCCGTCCGGCTTGTAGCCCCGCGCGCGCTCGGCGGTGCACACGAGGTCGAAGCGCCGGCCGAGATCGGTCACGGCGAGCAGGTCGTCGTCGATGTTCGAGACCACGGCCAGGCGAAACCGCCTGGCCAGCCGATCGAGCACCTCGTCGACGTCGGGAAAGCGCGGGAATGCCGGGAAGGCGTCGAAGTAGAGACGGATGAGGCCGGGATCGCCGTGGAGGCCGAAGTGACGGAACGTCTCGTCCAGCGACGCGCGACAGATCTCGCGATAGGGGCGGTAGGCCTGCCAGTAGCCGCGGATGTTCGCGGCTTCCCAGTGCTCCCAGAACTCCAGCGCGTCGATCCGCGACGCGCCCGTCTCGCGCAGGATGGCCCCAAACGCCTCGCGCGAGCCGCCGCGGACGTCCACGAGCGTGCCGTAGACATCGAACGACAGGAGCGACGGCGTCAGCTCACTTCGCCCCGGGAGGCGCGCCGGCTGCGTAGCCGGCCGCCACATCCTTGCTGGTGTCGCGCTGGAACGTCGGCGACATCACGATCTCCTCGAGCACGGTACGTTGATGCATCGTGCAGCACAGGAGGATCGCCCGCGCGACGTCGTCCGCCTGCATCATCGTGGAGCGCTCCTTCTCACCGGGCACGAGCGGACGCTTGTCGAGGATCGGCGTGTCGACCTCGGCCGGGATGATGGTGGTGGCGCGGATGCCCCGATTGCGCAGCTCGGCGTGCAGGGCCTGCATCATCGCGCGCGCGCCGGCCTTGGCCACGCCATAGGCGACGCCGGCGAGACCGCCCGGCCGAAGCGCCGCCAGCGACGCCACCGTCACCACCGTGCCCGCGCCGCGCTCGAGCATGGACGGCAGCACCGTCTGCGTGAGCGCGTAGACGCCGGTGGTGTTCACGCCCAGCACGGCGTCCCACTCGTCCTGCCCGACCCAGCGGATGCTCCGCGCGTGGCTCGACTGCCCGGCGTTGTTGATCAGGATGTCGACGCCGCCGAACGTCGTGACCGCCCACGCGCCCAGCTCGCGCGCCTCGTGCGGCTTCGTGAGATCGCACGTCTTGCTGACGGCCGTGCCCTTGTCGCGCTGGATCTCGGCGACGACCTGCTCGAGGGGCTCCTTGCGGCGGCCGGCGATGGCCACGCGCGCGCCCTCGGCGGCGAGCATGAGCGCGGTGGCGCGGCCGATGCCGGAGCCGGCGCCGGTGACGAGCGCGACCTTACCTTCGAGTGTCTTCATGATCTCCTCGGTCATCGAGGGGTGCCACGGCTCCGCCGGGGCGCCCCGAGCGTTGGGGGGTTGGGGGGGCCATATCGGGGGCCCCCCATGTTCTAGGGACGGGCCAGCCGCGAGGTCTCGGCGCACGCGCGCTCGACCTCGTCGACGGTCTTGGGCGTGCCGGCCGTCAGGATCTCGCGGCCGGCGGCGGTGATGAGCACGTCGTCCTCGATGCGCACGCCGATGCCGCGGAACTCCTTCGGCACCGGATGGGTGATCTTGGGCGCCTTGGCCTTCTCTTCCTCTTCGAGCTTCTTGGCGGCCGCGATGCCCAGGCGATAGCGGCGCTCCCACTGCTCCTCCTCGCTGTACTCGCGCAGCGAGTAGGTCACGCTCTCGCGCTCGGGGTCGACGTAGAGCCCGGGCTCGACGGTGAAGACCATGCCGGGCTCGAGCGCCCGCGAGGCGCCCTGCATCCGGTAGTCGCCGACGTCGTGCACGTCCATGCCGAGCCAGTGGCCGGTGCCGTGCATGTAGAACTCGCGATAGTGGTGCATGGCCAGCGAGTCGGCGACGCTGCGCGGCAGCAGCGAGAGGTCGACCAGGCCCTCGGTCAGCACGCGGCGCGCGGCGTCGTGCACGGCCTCGTACTTCGCGCCGGTCTTCGCCGCCTCGATGCCGGCGAGCTGAGCGCGCAGCACGATCTCGTAGATCGCGCGCTGCGGCGCGCTGAAGCGCCCGTTCACCGGGAACGTGCGCGTGATGTCGGCGGCCATGTAGCCGTACTCGCAGCCGGCGTCGATCAGCAGGAGGTCCCCGTCCTGCATGCGCCGCGTGTTCTCGACGTAGTGGAGGACGCACGCGTTGGGTCCCGAGGCCACGATCGACGGATAGGCGTTGCGCGCGGAGCCGTTGACGCGGAAGACGTACTCGAGCACCGCCTGCACCTCGTACTCGTGCATGCCCGGCCTCGCCGCGCGCATCGCCTCGGCGTGGGCGTCGCGGCTGATCGCACACGCGCGGCGCAGCCGCGCCAGCTCCGCCTCGCTCTTGCGCAATCTCAAATCATGCAGCAGCGGCCCCGGGTCCTCGATCCGCACGGGTGACGGGAACCCACGCGCCCGCGCGGCGCGCAGCTCGGCGACGAGCCGGGTGACGCGGCCGTCGAAGGTGGCGTTGCCGAGGCGGTAATAGAGGACGGGGCGCTCGACGGCGTACTCGCGGAGCTTGGCGTCGAGCTGGTCGATCGTGTAGGCGGCGTCGGCGCCGTACGTCGCGATGGCGCCCTCGGTGCCCGCGCGCCGGCCGTTCCAGATCTCCATCTCCCGGTCGCGCGGCCGCACGAAGAGCACGAAGCGCTCCTTCGCGTGGGCCGGGTTGATCACCGCGACGGCGTCAGGCTCGTCGAACCCGGTGAGGAAGAAGAAATCGCTCGCCTGCCGGAACTCGTAGTGCACGTCGCCGTTGCGCAGGCTCTCCACGCCGCCGGGAATCACGGCCAGCGCATCCCCGATCGCGGCCGTGAAGCGCTGGCGGCGCTCGAAGAAGGGCGCCAGGTCCGGGCTCATGCCCCCTTGATACCATAAGGACCGCCCCGATGGCCCGCCTCAGCGTCCTCGACCAATCGCCCGTCCGGAGCGGCGCCACCCCCGCCGACGCGATCCGCGAGACCCTGGCGCTCGCGCGCCGCTGCGACGAGCTGGGGTACACGCGCTACTGGCTCGCGGAGCACCATTCCACGCCGGCGCTCGCGGGCTCGGCGCCCGAAGTGCTGATCGGCCAGGTGGCCGCGGTCACCTCCGGCATCCGCGTGGGCTCGGGCGGGGTCATGCTCCAGCACTACAGCCCGCTGAAGGTGGCCGAGAGCTTTCGCGTGCTGGAGACGCTCTATCCCGGCCGCATCGACCTCGGCATCGGCCGTGCGCCGGGCAGCGACCAGCTCACGGCCCGGGCGCTCGGCGGCCCCGGCATGCCCGAGTTTTTTCCCAAACAGGTGGAGGACCTCGTCGCCTTCGTGCACGGCGAGCTGCCGCCCGAGCACCCGTTCGCCACGGTGCGCGCGATGCCGACGGGCCCGACGGCGCCCGAGCTCTGGCTGCTCGGCTCGAGCGACCAGTCGGCGGCGCTCGCCGCGCACTTCGGCGCCGCGTTCTCGTTCGCGCACTTCATCAACGCCGCCGGCGGCGCCGAGATCACACGCGCCTACGCGCGCGAGTTCAAGCCCTCGCCCTGGCTGGCCACGCCGCAGGCCAGCGCCGCCGTCTTCGTCGTGTGTGCGGAGAGCCACGACGTGGCCGAGCGGCTGGCGCAGAGCCGCGATCTCTTCATCGCGCGGCTCTACACGGGCCGCGGCGGGCGTTACCCCACGGTGGCCGAGGCGGAGGCGCACGAGTACACGCCGTGGGAGCGGCAGATCGTCGAGCATGCGCGCGGCCGGCGCGTGGCGGGAACGCCCGACGAGTGCCGGGAGCGGCTGGAGGCGCTGGCGCGCGACTACGGCGTGGACGAGATCGTGGTGGTGACCATCACGGAGACGGCCGAGACGCGGCGGCGCTCCTACGAGCTGCTTGCGGAGGCGTTCGGCTTGCCGCGCCGGTCCCGATGAGCGCGCGCGTGCCCGATTTTCGCGAGCCGAGCCGCGTCGAGCGGATCTTCAACAAGTTCTTCGGCCTGCTGGTCGGGCTCGGCCTGGCCCCAGGCTACAACTATCTGGTGGAGGTGCGCGGCCGAAAGACCGGGCGCGTGTACACGGCACCGGTCAACCTCCTCGAGATCGGAAGCCGCCGCTTCCTCGTGGCGCCCCGCGGACGCACGCAATGGGTGCGCAACGCCGAGGCCGCCGGAGAGGTCGTCCTCAGGAGAGGATCGAGCCGACAGCGTTTCCGGCTCCGCGCGGTGCCCAAAGAAGAAAAGTCGGACATCCTGAAGACGTACCTCGACCGCTTCAAGCTCGCGGTTCAGCGCTATTTCCCGGTGCCGGCCGGCTCCGACGCGCGAGCGTTCCGCGAGATCGCCGACCGATATCCGGTGTTCGAGCTGCTGCCATGACCGCCGACGGCGTGTTGCCCGCGCTCCTGGAGCAGCGCCGGCACCAGACCCGGTCGGCGCTCACGCGACGCGGCTGGGTCCTCCTGGTTTCGCTCCTGGGCCTCGGCCTGTCGGCCCTCGGTCTGTTCGCGTCGATCTCCTCGTGGCGCGAAGGCGTTCGGCCTTCGCCCCTGACCCTCATCCTGCTCGCGTTCGGGTTCATCTCCTTCGGCGTCGTGCTGGGCGCCTGCCTGATCTGGCTGTTCCGCGCGAAGGCCCGGATCGTTCCGTACTTCGCTCGAGAGCTCGGACCGTACCCCGGCGAGAGCGCCGTCGCGTTCGGGCGAGGTCACGACCTCTACCGGAGCAGCGCGGCCCTCGACCGTCTGGCCGCCACGCTGGGCGTGCGACCGCTGTCGACGTTCGGCTTCGGCGACGACCTCTATGAGCAGCCGGTGCACTGGTCGCCGCCGTCGGAAGGCCTGCGAACGGTCGAGGCCCTCCGCGCTGGTCTCGGCGGCTGCCCGTCGGCAGGCCCGGACATCGCGCGTGATCTCGACGCGCTCGCGTCGGTGCTGCGAATCGCCGTCGCACAGGGCGTCGGGTTCGCCCTGCTGCTGCGGCTCGGCGGCGGCGACGCGCAGTCCGCCGGTGTGTTCGAAGCTCGCAGCCGGGTCGGACGGTTCTGGTGACGCCTACACGCGCCGCACGTCCGGCCGTCCGAACAGCCCATAGGGCCGCACGAACAGCGCCGCCAGCAGCACCAGGTACGACGCGATGTTGCTGAAGCCGCCGCCGAGCAGCGGATCGAGATAACCGGCCGCGAGGCTCTCGAGCACGCCCACCCCGAGGGCGCCGACGACCGTGCCGGGGATGCTGTCGAGCCCGCCGATGATGACGATGGGGAACACCTTCAGCCCGACGAGCACGATGCCGAGCCCGCCGCCGGCCACGAGCGTCCACAGCGTGCCCGCGAGCACCGAGACCACGCCCATCAGCGCCCACGTGATCGCGAAGTAGCGATGCAGGTCGATGCCGGCGGACATCGCGGCCTGCTGATCGTCGGCGATCGCCCGAAGCGCGACGCCCGTGCGGCTGCCGTGAAAGACCCAGGCCACCACGGCCGTGCACGCGGCGGCGACGGCGGCGGCGGCGAGCTTGTCGCCGGCGATCGGCAGGCCGCCGATCACGATCGGGCTCGCGAGCACGGGCAGCGGGATCGCCGCCGGCACCCCGCCGAAGGTGAGCGCGGCCGCGCCGCGCACGAGCGCGCCGAGCCCGAGGGTGACCATGATCACCGAGATCAGCGGCTGGCCGACGAGGCGGCGCAGGACCACGCGGTTGAAGGCCACGCCGAGGCCGGCCATGCCCGCGCAGCCGACGGCCAGCGCGCCGAGCAGGCCCAGCCCCAGCGCGTGGAGCCCGAACGTCACGAAGCGGGAGGCGAGCATCACCCACTCGCCGACGGCAAAGTTGATCATGCGCGAGGCGCGGTAGACGACGACGAAGGACAGCGCGACGAGCGCGTAGAGCGCGCCCGCCAGCGCGCCGTCCACGACGAGCGCCGCGAAGAAGTGGGCCCCCATGGCGCCCGGTATAATGTTCCCGTCGCCCCACGAGCACAAGGAGAGACCCATGGCAGACGCCGTCATCGTCTCCACCGCCCGCACGCCGATCGGCCGCGCGTACCGCGGAGCGTTCAACAACACGCACGGCGCCGCCATCGGCGGCCACGTCATCGCCCACGCGGTGAAGCGCGCGGGAATCGAGCCCGGCGAGGTCGAGGACGTCGTGATGGGCTGCGCGCTGCCGGAGGGCGCCACGGGCCAGAACATCGCGCGCCAGGCGGCGCTGCGCGCCGGGCTGCCGGTGACGACGGCGGGCACGACCGTCAACCGCTTCTGCTCGTCGGGCCTGCAGGCGATCGCGATCGCCGCGCAGCGCGTGATCGTGGACAAGGTCCCGATCATGGTCGCGGGTGGACTCGAGTCGATCAGCCTCGTGCAGAACGAGCACATGAACCTGCACCGCCTGCGCGAGGAGTGGCTGGAGGAGCACAAGCCCGAGATCTACATGACGATGATCGAGACGGCGGAGGTCGTGAGCAACCGCTACTACATCACCCGCGAGCGGCAGGACGAGTACGCGCTGGGCAGCCAGCAGCGCACGGCCGCTGGGCAGAAGGCGGGCCGCTTCGATGCCGAGATCGTGCCGATGCCGACGAAGAAGGTCGTGGTCGACAAGGCGAGCGGGGAGACGCGCATCGAGGACACCCTGCTCAAGCAGGACGAGGGCAACCGGCCCGACACGACGCTCGAGGGCCTCACGGCGCTCAAGCCGGTCACCGGCGAGAAGGGCCACATCACCGCGGGCAACGCCAGCCAGCTCTCGGACGGCGCCTCGGCGTGCGTCGTCATGGATGCGAAGCTGGCCGAACGCCGCGGGCTGCACCCGCTCGGGATCTTCCGCGGTCTCGCCGTCGCCGCCTGCGAGCCGGACGAGATGGGGATCGGGCCCGTCTTCGCCGTGCCGCGCCTTCTCGAGCGCACCGGCATCACGATGGGCCAGATCGATCTCTGGGAGCTGAACGAGGCGTTCGCCGTGCAGGTGATCTACTGCCGCGACAAGCTCGGAATCCCGATGGAGAAGCTGAACGTCGACGGCGGCGCCATCTCCATCGGCCATCCGTACGGCATGAGCGGCGCGCGCATGGTCGGCCACGCGCTCATCGAGGGCAAGCGCCGCGGCGCGCGCTACGTCGTCTGCACCATGTGCATCGGCGGCGGCATGGGCGCGGCGGGCCTGTTCGAGGTGGCCTGAGCGGCCCGGGGCGCACCGCCGTTCAGCCCAGGCGCGACTCCACGAGGCGCCAGCCGGCTTCGGCCAGCGGGCGCGCGCGCTCCCCGCGCTCGCGCGCGTTGGGATCGTTGGCGGTGCCGGCGACGACGCGTCCCATGATCCCCTGCGCGATGGCGGCCAGCCGGAACTCGGCGAACGCGATGTAGAAGTCCCAGTGCTCGATGGCGGGACGCCTGGTGCGGCGGCAGTACGCGGCGAGGTACTCCGCCTCGGTCGGGATGCCGAGCTCGGCCAGCGGCGCGTCGCGCAAGCCTTCCCACTCGTTGCCGAGGTGGTAGGGCATGCAGTTGTAGGCGAGGTCGGCCATGGGATGGCCCAGCGTGGACAGCTCCCAGTCGAGCACGGCCACCACGCGCGGCTCGCTCGGATGCACGATCATGTTGCCCGGGCGGTAGTCGCCGTGCACGAGCGTCGTCTCGGCGCTGGCCGGGATGTTCTTCGGCAGCCACTCCATGAGCCGCTCCATCGCCTCGATCTTCTCGGTCTCCGAGGCGCGGTACTGCTGGCTCCAGCGGTGGATCTGCCGCGCGTAGTAGTCGCCGGGGCGTCCGAACTCGGCGAGGCCGACCGCCTTCCAATCGACGAGGTGCAGGCGCGCGAGCACGTCGTTCATCGAGTCGTAGATCGCGCGGCGCTCGGCGGGCGTCGCGCCGCCGAGGTTGGCGTCGCGGAAGATGCGGCCGTGCACGCAGTCCATCACGTAGAACATCGTGCCGATGACCGCGTCGTCCTCGCAGAGCAGATACGGTTTCGGCACCGGCACCGTCGTGTGCGCGGCGAGCGCGGCCAGCACGCGGTACTCGCGGTCGACGGCGTGCGCGGACGGCAGCAGCTTGCCGGGCGGCTTGCGGCGCAGGACGTACTCGCGGCCGCCGGCCTCGAGGTAGTACGTCGGATTGGACTGCCCGCCGCGGAACTGGCGCACGCCGAGCGGGCCGCGAAAGCCCTCGATGCGCCCGGAGAGATAGCGCTCGAGCGCGCTGACGTCGAAGCGATGGACGTCGCGGACCTCGGCGGTGCCCTCGATCATCGGGCGTCGAGCATACCATCGCGCGAGGGACCGGGCCGCAGGCCGCGGTATACTCCGGGACCGTGAGTCGTCTCGAAGGCAGCGAGCTCGGCGGTCGCGTCGCCATCGTCACGGGCGGGGGCCAGGGCATCGGCCGCGCCACCGCGCTGGAGCTGGCGCGCCTCGGCGCCGACGTCGTCGTGGCCGAGCTGAATGCCGAGAGCGCCGAGCGCACCGCGAAAGAGGTGCGCAACCTCGGGCGGAAGGCGCTCGCGCTGCCGACCGACGTCACGAAGCGCTCCGACCTGACGCGCATGGTGGACAGCGTCCGCGCGGAGCTGGGCCGCATCGACGTGCTCGTCAACAACGCCGGCATCTATCGCGCGGCGCTGCCGCTCGACGTCACCGAGGAGCACTGGGACGCCATCATGACCGTCAACGCGCGCGCGGTGTTCTTCGCCAGCCAGGCCGTGCTGCCGGTGATGATCTCGCAGCGCCGCGGCGCCATCGTCAACCTCGCGTCGATGGCGGGTAAGATCGGCAGCCCGAACAACCTCCCCTACAACGTGAGCAAGGCCGCCGTGGTCAGCCTGACCAAGAGCCTGGCCCTGGCCCACGCCAAGGAGGGCATCCGCGTCAACTGCGTCTGCCCGGGCTTCGTCGAGACCGACATGTGGACCAGGGTCGCGCGCGATCAGGGCGCCGTCATGGGCATCTCGGCCGAGGAGTTCACGCGCCGGCGCGCGCAGACGGTGCCGCTCGGACGCATGGAGCGGCCCGAGGACGTCGCCGCCGTCATCGGCTTTCTCGCCTCCGACCGCGCCGGCTACATGACGGGCCAGGCCCTCAGCGTGGACGGCGGCCTCGTCATGCACGGCTGAGACGGCGCCGCGTGGAATTCGATCCGACCACGCTGCCCCCGAACGGGATGTACAAGCTGCTCATCAGCTCGGTGGTGCCCCGGCCCATCGCGTGGGTCTCGAGCGTCGACGCCGAGGGCGTGCGCAACCTGGCGCCCTTCAGCTACTTCATGGCGATCACCGACGATCCGCCGACCATCGCGTTTTCGTCCTCGTTCCGCGGCGCCGGCAGGGACGGCAAGAAGGACACGCTGCGCAACGTTGAGGCCACGCGCGAGTTCGTCGTCAACGTCGTGGACGACGCGCTCGCCGCGCAGATGAACCTGACCTCCGGCGAGTACCCGCCGGAGGTGGACGAGTTCGAGGTGGCCGGGCTCGCGGTGGCGCCGGCCGCGCGCGTGAAGCCGCCGCGCGTGGCGGACGCGCCGATCGCGATGGAATGCCGCCTCGACCGCATCGTGCCCGTCGGCCGCGCCAACCTCGTGCTCGGGCAGATCGTGTACCTGCACGTGCGCGACGGCCTCTACGACGCGGCCACCGGGCGGCTCGACATGCACCGCCTGCGGCCGGTCGGCCGCCTGGCCGGCAACCTCTACGCGCGCGTCCACGACATCTTCGAGATGAAGCGTCCGAACCCGGACTACCGCGGCTGACGGCCAGGGAGCGCGCGTGCACGACCTCGTGATCGACGGCGCCTGGGTCATCGATGGGCTCGGCGGCCCGGCGCGCGCGGGCGGCGTCGCCGTGAGGGGCGGCCGCATCGTCGCCGTGGGCGGCGACCTCGGCGCCGCGCGCCAGCGCGTGGACGCGCGCGGGCTGACGCTGGCGCCCGGCATCGTCGACATCCACACGCACTACGACGCGCAGCTGACGTGGGACCCGTTCGCGACGCCGTCCACCCGGCTCGGCGTGACGACGGTCGTCATCGGCAACTGCGGCTTCACCATCGCACCCTGCCGGCCGGACGACCGCGACCTCACGCTGCGCGCGCTCACCCACGTGGAGGGCATGTCGCTGGAGGCGCTGCGCGCCGGCGTGCGCTGGGACTTCGAGACCTATCCCGAGTACCTCGCCGCCCTGGAGCGGCGCGGCGTGGTGCCCAACGTCGGCTCGCTCGTCGGGCACTCGTCGGTCCGGACGTTCGTCCTCGGCGCCGAGGCCACGAAGCGCGCGGCCACCGACGCCGAGATCGCCGAGATGCGCCGGATCGTGCTGGAGGCGGTGCACGCCGGCGCCATCGGCTTCGCCACCTCCACGCTCGAGCAGCACAACGGCGAGAACGGCATCCCGATGCCCTCGCGCCTGGCCGACGCGCGCGAGCTGCTGGCGCTGACCGGCGCCCTGGGCGAGGCCGGGCGCGGTGTGTTCATGCTCACGAAGGGCAGCACGACGACGGTGCCGTGGCTGGAGGAGGTCGCCGCGAAGAGCGGGCGGCCGGTGATGATCGCCGCGATGTTCGTCGATCCCGGCGACCCGACGCGCGTGTTCCGCGAGATCGCGGAGATCGAGGCGGCGCGCGCACGGGGGCGCGAGCTGTGGGCGCAGGTGGGCTGCTTCCCGCTCGGCATGGAGTTCACGTTGCGTCATCCGTATCCCCTGGAGGCGTTCCTCGCGTGGCGGCCGGCCATCGAGGCGGCGGACGAGACCGCGTACCGCCGCGTGCTCGCCGACCCGTCCTTCCGCAAGGCGCTCAGGGACGAGGCCGGCATTCCCGGCGTGCCGAACCGTTTTTCGAACACGACGTGGCCGCACCTCACGATCATGTCGGTCGAGCGCTCCGAGCATCGGGCGCTCGTCGGCAAGACGCTCGGCGCCCTCGCGGCGGAGTCGGGACGCGATCCCTTCGACGTCTTTCTCGACTTCGGCCTCGACGCCGGGCTGGACGCGATGTTCGACTGTCGTCTCTTCAACACCGACGAGGACGAGGTGCGAAAGCTCCTGCGCCACCCGCACGCGGCGGTCGCGCTGTCCGACGCCGGCGCGCACCTCTCGTTCCTCTGCGACGCGGGCTTCGGGCTGCACCTGTTCGGCCACTGGGTGCGCGAGCGCGGCGATCTCACGCTGCCCGAGGCCGTCAAGCGCGTGACGAGCGACGTGGCGGCCGCGTATCGCATCGCGGATCGCGGCCGCCTCGTGCCCGGCGCGTGGGCCGACCTGCTGCTGTTCGATCCGGCCACCGTCGCGCGCGGCGAGAAGCGCCGCGTCCACGATCTGCCGACGGGGGCCGAGCGGCTCGACACGCCGGCCGTCGGCGTGCACGGCGTGTGGGTGAACGGCGTGCGCACCGTCGACGAGCGCGGCATCGTCGCGGATTGCGGCCGCCCGGGCCGCGTGCTCCGCGACTTCCCGGCCTGAGCGCCGAGGAGCGCCACGGGTTTCCCCGGGACGCGAGGTCCGGCCCTGATCAGCCGCCCACGCGGAGAAAGAACCCCGACACCAGCATGACGAGGAGCGCCGCGCAGATGATCACGTATGGCCGGTCGCCGGCGCGGGCGAAGGCGGCCATGGCCGCGAGCAGCCCCGCCGCCGGCGTGGCCAGGAGCACGACGATGCCGGCGGTAATGATGGCCACCGGCTGCGGCGGCCACCGCGCCAGCGCGTGGGCGATCTGAGGCATCGAGACGAACACGTCCACCGAGCGGCCGGCCTCGCGATGCTCGACCACGTGCCTGACGTCGAGCGGGTGGGCCGTGCGGGCGGCGCGGACCTGCAGCGCCACCAGCCCCACGAGCATCAGCCCTACCGCGACGAAGCCGCCGATCAGCAGCAGGGCCGAGACCATGCGCTCGGCCCCGTTCATCGGAGCAGCCCGAGGCCGCGCAGCAGCATCGAGACGGCGAGGTAGAGCACGATCGGCAGGAACAGCTTGCGCACGGTGGTGTTGCGCAGGTGGCCGATGAGCCGCGTGCCGACGTACGAGCCGAGCAGCACGCCCAGCGCGACCGGCGTCGCGATCACCGGATGGATGTCGCCGCGTCCGAAGTAGACGCCGGCGCTCGCCGCGGCCGTGAGGCCGATCATGAAGTTGCTGGTGGCCGTCGAGACCTTCATCGGCAGCCGCATGAACGTGTCCATCGCGAGCACCTTGAAGGCGCCGCTGCCGATGCCGAGCAGACCGGAGAGCACGCCGGCGCCGAACATCACGGCGACGCCACGGCGCACGTGGATGGCGTGATAGGCGACGTCGCGGCCGAGCGCTTGGTCGTGGTAGACGCCCTCGAGGCCGAAGCGCTGCGCCAGCGGGTCGGCCTCCAGCGACTCCGCCACCTCGACGTGCAGCTGACGGATCGTCGTGAGGGCCGAGTAAGCGAGGGCCAGGCCGAAGAGGATCTGGAGCGCGCGGGCCGGGACAACGCCCACGAGGCTCGCGCCGAGGAGCGCGCCGGCCACGGTCGCCGTCGCCAGGAAGAGGCCGAGCCGCATGTTGGCCAGGCCCGAGGCCAGGTGCCCGGCGGCGGCGCCGCAGGACGTGGCGATGACCGACAGGATGCTGGCACCCATCGCGTACGGCAGGCTCACGCCGAAGAAGAGCGTCAGCAGGGGCACGAGCAGAATGCCGCCGCCGAGGCCGAGGAGGGCGCCGAGGACCCCAGCCGCGGCGGAGGTGCCGAGGATCATCGAGAGAAACGCGAGGTCGCTCATCTCGGCGGGTCGATGAGGATCGCCCGTCCGTTCATCTCATCGAGCAGCCGTTCCGCGCCAGCCAGGTACCACGCGCGGAAGATCCCGATGCCCGCCAGGTAACCGACGCGACGGCGGTCGCGCTCGAACAGCTCCTGCGCGAGCGCGTGGGCCAGCGCGTGACGCGTCCGCACACCGCGCTCCGTGATCAGCGCGTGCACGATGCCGGCCTCCTCGGTGTCGGGCACGCGGCCCTCGATCCACGACACGCACGCATCGCTGGTCGTCTTTGACATGGAGTCCTCCCTTGATGAACGGTCGATCGACGAAGCACGAACGCTGAAGCGGGAGGAGAACTAGACGCGAGGGGGCACGAACGGAGCGGACAGCGCACCGTCGCCGGCGCGGTCCGGCGCCTCGGGCGCCGCGAGACCGGCGAAGGGCGGCGCCGCCGGCGAACCCGTGATCGGCCGCGCGGCGACCGCCATGCGCGCGCTCCACGGCGCCGTGCGCGGCGCGTGCTTGAGGGCGGCGGCATGGCCGGCGTCGCACGGCGCCGACGCCTGCTGCGCCACAGGCAGCACGACGAGCAGCGTCACCACGAGCACGACGAGCACGCGGAGCGTCATCGGGTCCATTGTACCCGCGGCCGGCGCATTGACGCGCGGGGTGGCCGGGCGCTACGCTCGGCGGCACCGGTCGCAGGCGCTCAGTCGCAGCAAGGAGACTCGCATGCACGTCGGAATGGCGTCCGTGTTCCAGAATCCGAAGAAGGGCCGCACGGATCGTGAGGTCTATCGCAGCGAATTGCGGCTGGCCGATCTCGCGGAGCCGCTCGGCTACGAGTCGGTGTGGGGCGTCGAGCACCATTTCACCGACTACACGATGTGCCCCGACGTGCTGCAGTTTCTCACCTACGTGGCCGGCCGCACGCAGAAGGCCCAGCTCGGCTCGATGGTGGTCGTGCTGCCGTGGCACGACCCGATGCGCGTGGCCGAGGAAGTCTCGATGCTCGACAACATCTCCGACGGCCGGCTGATCCTCGGCCTCGGCCGCGGTGCCGGCAAGGTGGAGTTCGACGGCTTCCGCATGCCGATGGAGGAATCGCGCCAGCGCTTCGTCGAATCCGCGGAGATGCTGCTGCAGGGACTCGAGAACGGCTACTGCGAGTACGACGGCACGTTCGTGAAGCAGCCACGCGCGGCCATCCGGCCCGCGCCGTTCAAGTCGTTCCGCGGCCGCACCTACGCGGCGGCCGTCTCGCCGGACTCGCTGCCGATCATGGCGCGCCTGGGCATCGGGATCCTGATCATCCCGCAGAAGCCGTGGCACGAGGTGGCCAAGGAGCTGGATACGTACCGCACCGTCTACCGCCAGGTCAACGGCGCGGAGGCGCCGCCGCCCGTCTCGGCGGGGTGGACCTTCTGCGACGGCAACCCCGAGCGCGCGCGCGAGATGGCGCGCCGGTACATCGGCGGCTATTACCAGACGGTGCTCGATCACTACCACTTCGAGCGCGACCATCTCGCGAAGACGAAGGGCTACGAGTACTACGGCAAGATGAGCGAGAAGATCGCGGAGTACGGCACCGACACCGTCATCGACTACTTCGTGAACCTTCAAGTCTCGGGCACGCCCGAGCAGTGCTACGAGAAGATCCTCGACATCCATCGCCGCACCGGCAACAGCCACTATGTCGGCGTCTTCTCCTACGCCGGCATGCCGTACGAGGAGGCCGAGAGCAACATGCGGCTCTTCGCGAAGGAAGTCATGCCGCAGCTCAAGAGGCTCGAGGTCAAGGCGCCCGCCGCGCCGGAGGCCGCCGTCGCCACCGCGGGCAAGGACGTCCGGGCGCTGGGCTTTTGACCGGCGCATGAGCTTCGAGACGCTGCTGTACGACGTCGCCGACGGGATCGCGACGCTCACGCTCAACCGCCCCGATCGGCTGAACGCCGTCAACGCCACCGTCATCCGCGAGCTCGTCGCCGCGTTCGACCGCGCCGACGCCGACGACGGCGTGCGCGTGGTGATCGTCACGGGCGCCGGCCGCGCGTTCTGCGCGGGCGCGGATCTCGGAGGCGGCGGCACGACGTTCGACGGCCGAGGCGAGAAGCCCGAGGAGCATCGCGACGGTGGCGGGCTCGTCACGCTGCGCATCTTCGAGATGAAGAAGCCGGTGATCGCCGCCATCAACGGCCCCGCCGTCGGCTTCGGCATCACGCTGACGCTGCCGATGGACGTGCGCCTCGCCGCGAGCACGGCGAAGATCGGCTTCGTGTTCGCGCGGCGCGGCGTGGTGCCCGAGGCTGCCAGCACGTGGTTCCTGCCACGGCTGGTCGGCGTCGCGCAGGCGGCGGAGTGGACGTACACCGGGCGCGTGTTCTCGGCGGAGGAGGCGCGCGCGGGCGGCCTGGTGAGCCGCGTGCTGGAGCCCGACGCGCTGCTGCCGGCGGCGCGCGCGCTCGCGCGCGAGATCGCCGACAACACGTCGGCCGTCTCCGTCGCCCTCATCCGCCAGATGCTCTGGCGTATGCTGGGCGCCGATCATCCGCGCGAGGCGCACCGCCTCGACTCGCTCGGCATGTGGCACACGGGCCGCTCCGCCGACGCCCGGGAGGGGATCACGTCGTTCCTCGAGAAGCGGCCGCCGCGCTTCACCGGACGCCCGAGCAAGGACATGCCGCCCTTCTATCCGTGGTGGACCGCCGGCGAACACGAATGACGACGCCGCTCACCGTCCATCTGCCGTTCAACCGCGACATCCTCGGCGCCGCGTTCACGCCGGCCAAGCGCGGCACCAAGCCATCCGGCGAGCACGGCCACTGGATCCTCGTCCAGGACCAGAGCCTGCTCGTCGTGCCCGAGGCCGGCGGCTTCCGGCTGCCGCACGGCGACTGTCCGGTGCCGGTCGAGGCGGCGCCCTTCTGGCTCGGCACGTATCGCGACACACCGTGCTGGGTGGTGCCCGTCGCGCCCGGCGCGCCGGTCCCGAAGGGCCTGGTGAGCGAGACGGTGGTGCCGATGCGCAACACGCGGCTGCCCGACGACCTGCTCTCGCTCGGCGGCATGGCGATGCAGGCGCTCTGGTGGGAGTCGACGAGCGGCCACTGCCCGCGCTGCGGCGAGGCCACCGAGCGCATCGAGAGCGAGTGGGGCAAGAAGTGCCCGCGCTGCCGCTACGAGCACTACCCGCACCTGCATCCCGCGACGATCGTGCTCGTGCGCGACGGCAACCGCGTGCTCCTCACGCGCAAGACCGGCTGGGCGCCGAACCGCTACGCGCTCGTGGCCGGCTTCGTCGACAACGGCGAGTCGCTGGAGGGCTGCGTGGCGCGCGAGATCAAGGAGGAGGTCGGCGTCGACGTGAAGGACATCCGCTACGTCGGCAGCCAGAACTGGCCGTTCCCGAGCCAGATGATGATCGGCTTCGTCGCCACCTACGCCGGCGGCGACCTCGTGATCGACACCGAGGAGCTGGAGGACGCGCGCTGGTTTCCGTGCGATGCGCTGCCGAATCTGCCCACGCGTCACTCGATCTCGCGCTTCATCATCGACCACTACGCGCAGCCGTCGCTGAGCCCTTGACGCGCGCTCTACACTTTCCCCATGTCTCACCGACCGCCGGCAACGGCATCCGGAAGGGAGGTGTCCCGATGACACGATAGAAAGGAGGCTCCGGATGGACGCCTACCAGTGGAAGTCGCTCGATCAGTACGAACGGACGGAGGCGCTGGAAAACCGCGCCCACACCATCGAGAACCGGGTCGAGTCCCGAGTCGGCGGTCTCTGCGGCCGCTGCAGTCACGCGATGATCTATCGGCGTCGTGGCTATCCGCACTACACGATCGTCTGCACGGCGCTCGACCGCGAGGTGCCCGACGACATCTCCGAGTGCTCGCGCTACAGCGATCCGCGCGCGCTCTCGCTCGGTCAGATGGTCGAGATGGCGCTCGACCTCGATCCCCGTCCGCGGGCCGGTCAGTACCTGTGATGACCGTTTACCAGAGCGCGAAGTACCAGCCACCGGGCCGCCACATCGCCGCCTGAAGACGCGTCGACGCCAGGACGAGCGCGCGATAGCTCTCTGGCGTCGGCGCCTCTCCGGCGTCCCAGCGACGCAGCAGCTGCTCCACCATGCGCCGATCGGCGGCCAGCGCCCGCCGGAGCGGCCACGGAAACCGTCCGTGCTTGCCGAGGCCCGCGGACATCCGCAGCAGGCTGCGCGCATCGGCGAGCGGATCGGCGGTGAAGTCGCGCCACTCGAGCGGCCCGTCGGTCTCGGCGGCGTGCGTCGCGAGCACGGCCACCCAGCGCGTCACGCGGCCGAGCTTCGCGTAGTCCAGCGTGTCCGGCGTGTCGCGCTCGGTGTGGTACGTCTCGGTGCGGCCGGTGGACAGGAACACGAAGGGACGACCGAGGTGCTCGCGCAGTCCGTGGTAGTCGCTGCGCGCGAAGCGTCGGCCCGGCGCGTACGGCACCGCCTCGATCATCGGCAGGCTGAGGAACACCGGCTCGACGCCGTCGGCGGGCGGCAGCGCGCGCGCGAAATCGGCGAGGCCGCGGCTGGCCTCGGCACCCAGGACGAACAGGGCGCCGGTGAGCCCCGCCGCCTCCATCTCCGGCGAGGCCCGACCGCCCATGAGATCGAGCACGATGGCGAGGTGGAGGCGCTCGGCCGGCAGCGGGAGATGCCGCCAGAACCACGACGAGCCCATCCGCTCGGTCCGGATGTCGGGCGGCTCTTCGGCGTCGGGAAACAGCACGACGACGTGACGCCGCAGCCGTGGCCGGCTCCGGCCGAGCGAGTCGGCGAGCGCGAGCAGGAGGGCCACCGAGCTCGCATTGTCGTCGGCGCCCGCGTGGATCGCGCCGTCGACGACGCCGAGATGATCGTAGTGCGCGACCAGCACGATCCATTCGGCGTCCGCCTGCGCGGCGCGGAACACGGCGCCGACGTTCGTCGCGTAGGGCGTGGCGGCGGCGTCGGCGCCGTCGGCGCGCGTCGGTTGCTCGAACGAGCCGTCGAAGAGCGGCGCCAGCCCGGCGCGTTTGAGGCGCTCGACGATGTGGGCGCGGGCGCGCGCATTCTCCTCGGTGCCGCGCAGGCGTCCGCGCATCTCGGGGGCGGCGAGGACGCGGACGTCACGCTCGAGCGTCCCGGCGACAAGCCCGTCGCGGACGGCTGTCGCGGCCGCACTCGCCGGCGCCGCGGGCGGCGCGGGGCTCGAGAGGTGATCGACGAAGGTGTAGCGAGACGACTGCGCATCGGCCGGCGCGCTCGTGACGAGAACGACGAGCCACGCGGCGACGACGACGAGCCGCGCGCCAAGCGCGACTCGGGCGCATCGGCGCTGGTTCAACCTGCCGTGCACGGCTGCGTGGCTGCTTCTTCGATGCCGGGCCGCGCCAGTGGGTGCAAGACGTCGATCGCATAGACGACATCGAGGCGGTCTCCCAGCCAGCCCGGCATCGCCGTCCGCGCGTGAACGTGGAGCCCCTGGGCGTCGTGCGCCGCTCGCAGCGCGTTGACGGGATCGCTCGGCACCGCGGCGGGCGGCGGAACTTGCGGCAGTGGCCGGCCGTCCGGTCGCCGGAAGCGGAGGTCTCCATCGGCCTGTCGCTCCACCTGATATCCCTCTTCGTGCACCGCGCGGTGATGCCGGCGACACAGCAACGCGAGATTCGACAGCGTGGTGGGGCCTCCGTGGGCCCAATGGCGAATGTGATGGCCCTGACCGAACGGTAGTGCGCAGCCGGGGAAGCGGCAGCCTCGGTCCCGGTGCTGAAGCGCACGTCGTAGCGCAGGCGGAATGGTGCGGGTCCTCGCACCGACCTCCGTGATATGGCCGTCTGCGTCATGTTGCATGACGACTCGAGTCGCGTCGCAGGCCAAACGCCGGGACGTTTCCGCGGGAACGTATGTCCCGTCCTGGAGGACCGACTGGCCCGGAGCGTCGGGGTCCGCCAGCACCGGGGCATCGACGTGGACCACGACTTGGTACCGCTCCCCGGGTGTCCCGGGATCGATACCATGGTGGAGCGCCGTTTCGGCCACGAGAGCCAGCGCGTCCGCCTGCTGCTCCGCCATGGTCGGCGTTTCTGCGGGAACGTCGTCCCTGGGCGTTTCTGCGCGAACGTCGTCGCCGTGCTTCGCCTGTGCGCGCTGGTACAGCGTCTCGCGGGCCGCAGCCAGCGCCTGCACGAGCACCGCACCGACCTCCGGCGCCAGCCGTCCCCGGATGACCACCATGCCGTCTTCGTCTTGATACACATGGAGCGCACGGCTCCGGTGGCGCCGAGCGCCCTCCCGGGCTTCAGCGATGCGGTCCACCCGGCGCCAGCCGCGGACGATCCGCTCGACGTGTTCGGCGGTGCCGGCTCGCCCAACGGCGAGCAGCCGCTCTTCGGTCTCGGGTGTTGCGACTCGGGTCAGCGCCCGGACCTTCGAGTACGACAGCTCACCGCGGGCGAGAGCCTGAGCCAGCAAAGGCAGCGTTCCCAGGGCCCGTGCGACGCGCACACGCTCGCGCGCTGCGCCGCGATCGAGCCCGATGCGCCAGGTAAGCCACGCGGCGCAGGAGCTAAAGCCGTTACCCCAGCCCCCGCGAGCGTCGAACTCCCGGATCAGATCAAGCAGCCGCGCGCTGGCTGCGTCGAGATGCGCAGACAATTCGGCGATCTCGTCACCTAGTCGCTCGAGTTCCACAATCGGCTCCGGCGTGGGCCGAACGGTCCACTGAAAGTCGCTGTTCATCGGCGCCTCTCCTCTTTGTTCTGCGCCGACTCTACACCGCGATTTTCGACGGCCGTGGGCGCCACCAGGACGCCCGATCTCCACGTTGCCGAGTCTTTTTCAGAATTCTGACGTTTTGGCGGCCCCCGGCGTCAGCGTATGCCGCTTGGGCTGAATTCGCCGACGAGTGCGCAGGAGCGCGGACCCGCACACAAACACACTGTCAAGAGTGGAGAATCAGATACACGCAATTCGCTGGGTCGTGGCGCCAGCGTCCCACGCTTGAGCCAACCGGCGATTGCGTCGCGGGGCAGGGCCAAGCTATCGTTGGCCGGCGCGACGAGTCCGCTGGCAAACGCTAGGCCCTCGGCCCAAAGTTCTTTACGCTAACGAATGACCAAACGGCGACACGAGATTATCGATCACCTCACGTTCTCGGCCCGACTCGATCAGCTCGATCGCCCGCACGATATCCCTTGAATTTAATACTCGTAGTCCTTGTGATGCATAGTCCGCTCGATGAGGGGACTCTGCTTCAGTGAGAGCGAACAAGGCGCATATTATCGTGATCCGACTCAAGGGCGGCGGGCGAAGGATTTCTCGAACATGCAGAAGCTCTTCGTGGTCTTCAGACTTCGGCACGCCAATGGTACAACCGGCAACAAGAAGCGTTTTTAAATGCGAATGGTACGCAAGGATATCAGCAGTTCCTCGTTGCACTCGCGTTGCGGCATCGCGAATCTTGTCATCTCGTTCGAGATCAATAGCTTGAAATCCGCATAGGGCCAGAACACGGGCCACATTCCTCTGGAAGATATCCTGGGGTTCGATAGGCAGTCTATGCGGCTTGACCGCTCCAGGCCGCGAAACTGTTTCATAGAAGCGGCCCATATCCCAGAATTGTCTCAACGAGGCCAGCAATATGTTCTGCTCTTGTGGCAAGAATAAGTCATGGACTCGCAACGGCAACTCGTCGATATCGGCTAGAGTGTCGCTGGTCAGAGTGAGTCCTACAATTTGGGTATCACGCAGGTCCGAGAATTGAGCTATCGCGTTAAGAGACCGCCGATGGCTATCTTCCCGAACGGTTATGAAGCCTGGGCGGCGACTCTCTTCGAGGTGTACACCGCTGTCATCATAGAGATTGACGTTCAGCCGAAAGTCGCGAAACGACAAATCTGATTCGATGTCGACCGATATTTGCGTGCCAGTTGCCGTGGCTCCCGTAATTAAAGCTGGCATGTCGACTGAGAAGCGCAGATTGGACCCATCCTGATGCGAGTCTCGAAGTTCGAGATATGCCTCGATCGCCTGCTGTACGGAGCCCAGACCGAAACCGGCGCGGACGTCTCTTGTCAGGGAGGCTTGACGATTCACTGAAAGGGGGTCGACATTGTGCCCCGCATAAAACGCAGGCGCAGGGACGCCGGTCCAGGACAACACAGGTCTGCCACTTCGCTGAACGTGACCAAGGAAACTGCCTGCGGAAATTCTGTTCGGGATACGGCCGGCCCCCCTGATGGGGATAACTCCGTTTTCGAATTGCTGTCGGATATCATTCCAGTCGCTAAATGGATGCGCTTCGTACTTGACGATGAAGCGACCATAGTCACCCTTACCGAAACGCTCAATTAGTTTGGTTTGACGTTGCTCGATTTCTTCAATTGAGCGGCCTGAGATGCGAATCACTGTCATAACATTCTGAAGCTCTTTTTCTTGGCAAAGGACCGCTCGAATATCGATGCTCCTGAGATGATTGGCGAGACCCGCTACAACATCCTGGAGATTCGTTTGAACGATGGTCACGTCCTCACCCCGCCGTGTATCCCCCGTCCACCGGCAGCGAGACGCCGGTCACGAAGCTGGCCTCGTCGCTGGCGAGGTAGAGGATGGCGGAGGCGACCTCGTCGGGCTGGCCGAAGCGCTGGAGCGGGTACTTCAGGAGCACGGCCTCACGGAACGCAGGGTCGTCGAGCAGCGCGCGCGTCATCGGCGTCTCGATCATCCCCGGGCAGACGCAGTTGACGCGCACGGCCGGCGCCCACTGCATGGCCATCTGGCGCGTGAGGTTCACCACCGCGCCCTTCGACGCCGCGTAGGCGGGCGAGAGCGAGCCACCGACCATGCCGTAGACCGACGAGAGGTTCACGACGGCTCCGTGGCCGCTCGCGCTGAGCGCCGGCAGGGCGGCCCGAGACGGGAAATAGGTGCCGGTCAGGTTGGTGTCCACCACGCGCTCCCATTCCGCGGGGGCGGGCGCGCGGTCGCGGCCCTCGGGGCGTACGCCGGCGGAGTTCACGAGGGTGGTGAGGGCGGCGAAGTGCGCGACCACCTGGTCCACCATCCGCTCGCACGCCGCGGCGTCGGTGACGTCGGTCTCCAGCGCGAACGCCTCGCCGCCCGCCGCGCTGACCACGCGCGCCGTTTCCTTCGCGCGCTCGCCGAGGCGATCGACGCACGCGACGCGCGCGCCCTCGGCGGCGAACCGGCGCGCCGTCGCCGCGCCGATGCCCGAGCCGGCGCCGGTGATCAGCGCCACCTTGCCGCGCATCCTGCCCGCCATGACTTTGCTCGCCGCGGAGGATACAATCGGGTGCTCGACAACGCCAGAGGGGGCTGTCATGGACTTCGAGTACTCCAAGAAGACGAAGATGTACATGGAGCAGCTCACCGACTTCATGAGCAAGTACATCTACCCCAACGAGCACGTCTTCCACGCGCAGCTCGACGCCGGGCCCACCCGCTGGCAGATCCCCCCGATCATGGAGGAGCTGAAGGACACGGCGCGCGAGCGCGGCCTCTGGAACCTGTTCCTGCCCGAGAGCCAGCGGGGCGCCGGCCTCACCAACCTCGAGTACGCGCCCCTCTGCGAGGTGATGGGCCGCTCGCACATCGCGCCGGAAGTCTTCAACTGCTCCGCCCCCGACACCGGCAACATGGAGGTCTTCGAGCGCTACGGCACCGAGGAGCACAAGAAGCAGTGGCTGCAGCCCCTGCTGGAGGGCAAGATCCGCTCGGCCTTCGCGATGACGGAGCCGAAGGTCGCGTCGTCCGACGCCACCAACATCGAATCGTCCATCGTGCGCGACGGCGCCGAGTACGTGATCAACGGCCACAAGTGGTGGACCTCGGGCATCGGCGACCCGCGCTGCAAGGTCCTGATCTTCATGGGCAAGACGGATCCCAAGAATCCCGACAAGTACAAGCAGCAGTCGATGATCGTGGTGCCGCGCGACAGCAAGGGCATCACGGTCAAGCGGATGCTGACGGTCTTCGGCTACGACGACGCGCCGCACGGCCACGGCGAGGTCCTCTTCGAGAACGTGCGCGTGCCCGCCGGCAATCTCCTGCTGGGCGAGGGGCGCGGCTTCGAGATCGCCCAGGGGCGCCTCGGGCCGGGTCGCATCCACCACTGCATGCGCCAGATCGGCGTGGCCGAGCGCGCGCTCGAGCTGATGTGCAGGCGCTCGATGAGCCGCGTGGCCTTCGGCAAGCGCATCGCCGACCACGACGTCACCCTCGAGCGCATCGCGGAGGCGCGGATCAAGATCGACCAGGCGCGCCTGCTCGTCCTGCACGCGGCGTACATGATGGACACCGTCGGCAACAAGGCGGCCAAGCAGGCCATCGCCGAGATCAAGGTGGCGGTGCCGAACATGACCGGCCAGGTCGTCGACTGGGCGATGCAGGTCCACGGCGGGGGCGGCGTGAGCCAGGAGTTTCCGCTGGCGTTCATGTGGGCGCACTCGCGGACGCTGCGCTTCGCGGACGGGCCGGACGAGGTGCATCGGCGCCAGATCGGGCGCCTCGAGCTGCGCAAGCATTCCTGAGGGCGGGGCGGTGAGCCACGCGCCGTACGTCGCGGCAGCGCTCGCACTGCTCGCGGTCGCGGGCTGCTCGGCGGCGCCGCGCACGCCCAAGGCCATCCCGCGCGAGACGAAGGCGCCGCACGCGCTCATCCTCTATGCGATCCTCGATCGCGACGTGCGGCTCGCCCATCTCGGCCGCACCACCAGCCCCACCGCGGCGCGTACGGTCCTCAGCGCGGGCCGACCGGTCGGCGACGTTCAGCCCCTGCCCGTCGTGGTCTCGGATCATCACCAGGCGGCGCTGATGGAGGCGGAGCGGCTCTACGCCAGACAGGACTACGCCGCCGCGCTCGCCGTGCTCGAGCCCGTGTACCGTGACGAGCCGAAAAATCCGTTCGTGCTCGAGGCCTACGGTCGTGCCCTCTATCGCCAGCGCGAGCGCGAGCGCGCCTTCGAAGTCTATCGAACGCTGGTCGACCTGCTGGACGCGGAGTGGTCGACCGATGCCGCGAAGGCCGTGACGATTGACTTGTGGTTCGTCGATGCATACTGGAAGGTCGGCACGCTGCACATCGACCGCGCGGAATGGGAACGCGCGGCCTTCGAGATCAGCCGTGCCCTCGCGGGCGGCTTCATGTGGGAGCCCCTTGCCGTAGACCAGGCGCTGTCGTACCTCATGCGGGCCTATGACCAGATGGACCGGCACGATGTTGCCCGCTACTATGCGGAGCGCGCGCTCGAGCAAAATCCCAAGAACCCGCTCGCGCGTCGTTACCTCGACCCGCTGTCGCGCGACAGCAAGTAGTGCGAGTCGATGAAAGGAGCGATGAGACCATGCCACGGATGACCGGCGGTGAAGCGCTCGCCCGGCAGCTCGTTCGCGAAGGCGTCAAGATCGTGTTCGGCCTGCCCGGCGTGCAGCTCTACGGGGCGCTGGCGGGGCTGCGCGACGAGCGCGTGCGCTTCATCACCACGCGGCACGAGCAGGCCACCACCTACATGGCCGACGGCTACGCGCGCGCCGGCGGTGGCTTCGGCACCGCCCTCGTGGTGCCGGGGCCCGGCCTGCTCAACGCGGCGGCGGGGCTGTCCACCGCGTACGCGGCCAGCTCGCCCGTGCTGATGCTCTGCGGCCAGGTGCCGAAGCGGAACATCGGCCGCGACGTCGGCGTCCTCCACGAGGTCAACGACCAGATGGACGCGATCGCGCCCGTCACGAAGTGGCGACGCCGTGTGCTGGAGGTCTCCGACGTGCCGGGCGCCGTGCGCGCGGCGGTGCGACAGCTCAAGACCGGACGGCCGCGCCCCGTGCACCTGGAGTTCCCGCCGGACGTGCTCGAGGAGGAAGGCGAGGCGACGCTCCTGCCGCCCGCCGAGATCGACCGCGCGGCGGCGCCCGAGCCCACGATCGCGCGCGCGGCGCAGATGCTGCTGGCCGCGCAGCGCGCCGTGATCTACGCGGGCGGCGGCGCGGTGACGGGCGACGCGCACGAGGCGCTCGTCGCCATCGCCGAGCACCTGCAGGCAGGGATCGCCACCACCGCCGAGGGCAAGGGCGTGGTGAACGACGCCAACGACCTCTCGCTCGGCGCCGGGCTGTGGCCCAAGAATCCGCTGCGGCGCTGGCTCGACGCCGCCGACCTCATCCTCGTCGTCGGCTCGCGGCTTCAAGTTTCGGGGTTCCAGCCGACTCAGCAGGTGATCCAGGTCGACGTCGACCCCGACGAGATCGGACGCAGCCACGGCCTGACGTTCGGCCTCGTGGGCGACGCGCGGCTGACGCTCGAGCGCCTGCTCGAGCGGCTGCGCGCCTCGGCCCCGCGGCCCTCGCGCAAGGCCGAGCGCGAGGCGCTGCGCGCGGAGATGGCGGCGCTCGACACGACCGAGCCCAACGCGCCCATCTTGAAGTCGCTGCGCGCGGGCACGCCGGAGGACGCGATCGTCATCGCCGGCATGACCCAGATCGGCTACTACTCGCGGCCGTTCTGGCCGGTCTTCCGGCCGCGCACGTACCTGAACTCGTCGTACTCCGGGAACCTCGGCTTCGAGTACCCGACCGCGCTGGGCGCCAAGGTCGCGCAGCCCGACCGGCCCGTGGTCGCCATCTGCGGCGACGGCGGCTTCATGTACAACGCGCAGGAGATGTCGACGGCGGTGAAGTACGGCATCAACGTCGTCGCCGTGGTGTTCAACGACGAGGCCTACGGCAACGTCGCGCGCGACCTCGACGAGGCGTGGGGCGGCGCGTGGGAGGCCGATTTCCGCAACCCCGACTTCATGAAGCTCGCCGACGCCTACGGTGTGGCCGGCCTGCGCACCGAGAAACCGACCGAGGTCGGCGATCTCGTGCGCCGAGCGATCGCGCTCAACCGTCCGGCGCTGATCGAGGTGCGCGTGGGCCGCATGCCGCGCCCGCCGTTCTTCATGCCGCTCAAGGCGCCCGACAAGTACAAGACGTGATGGACGCGCCGGCGCGAGTCCTCGAGCTGATCGGGCGCGCGATGGGTCGCTTCTCGATGCTGCGTCCCGGCGACCGCGTGGCCGTGGGCGTGTCGGGCGGCAAGGACAGCCTCTGCCTGCTCGACGCGCTCCTGGCCTATCGGACGCGCGCGCCGTTCGCCTACGACGTGGTCGCGGTCACGATCGAGCAGGGAAAATTCAAGAGCGACATCCGCGCTCTGGAGCCCGCGATCCGCGACATGGGCGTGCGCTGGGTCGTGAGCGACGAGCCCGCGACGCTGGCGCTCGTGAAGGACGGCGTCCCCCACGGCTGTGACGTGTGCAGCCGCCACCGCCGCCGCGCGCTCTACCGGCTGGCCGCGGAGCTGGAATGCACGACGCTGGCGCTCGGGCACACAGCGGACGACTGCGCGGAGTCGCTGCTGCGCAACATCCTCTTCAACGGCCGGATCGCCTCGCTGCCGCCCGTGGCCGTCTCGCGCAAGGGCATGCTGCGCCTGGTGCGGCCGCTCGTGTTCGTCACCGAGGATCTGACCGCCGCCTACACCCGCGCGCGCGGGCTGGCGACGGTGGGCTGCGCGTGCTCGGACAAGCCGAGCGTGCGCGGTGAGATCCGCGCGTTTCTGCGGACGCTGCGCGCGCGGCACCCGGGCGTGGCAGACTCCGTCACCGCCGCGCTCGGCAACGTGAACCCCTATACCCTCTTCGACGCTACCCTCGAGAAGTCGGGCGCAGAGCGGGTCGAGGAGCGCCCCGGCTTCGCCGGGGCGTGACGAGCGTTGGGGGGTGTGGGGGGCCATCCGGGGCCCCCCACGTCCGATTGTCCCGCTGGGCCGTCCTGGTCCTCGTCACGCTGGCCCATGCGCTCGGCGCGCTGGCCGTGCTCTCCGTCGCGCCGCTCTCACCGTTCCTGCTGGACGCGCTGCACCTGAGCCGCGCGCAGGTCGGGCTCCTGCTGCCCGCTGTCTACCTCGGCGGCGTGCTGATGTCGCTGCCGGCGGGCTGGCTCACCGATCGGCTCGGCGTGCGCGTCACGCTCGGCGTCGGCCAGGCCGTCATCGGCGTCCTCGTGCTCGTCGCCGCGCTGGCCGGCAGCCTCGGCACGCTCCTCGCCTGCCTCGTGCTGGCGGGCTTCGGTTTCAGCGTGCTCAACCCCGCCACGGGCAAAGCGGTGCTCGAGTGGTTTCCGCCGCACGGACGCGGTCTCGCCATGGGCATCAAGCAGACGGGCCTCACGCTCGGCGGCCTCGTCGGCGCGCTGGCGCTGCCGCCGCTGGCGCTCGGCGCCGGCTGGCGCTCGGCGCTTGCGGCGGGCGGCGCGCTCGCGCTCGTGTCGGCGGCGGTGACGCTGGTCGCGTATCGCACGCCCGCCGCCCGGAGCCCTGCGGCGCCGGCGCCGTGGCCGCGACTCGGCGAGCTGCGCGTCTTCCTGCGCCGGCCGGGCGTGATCGTCGTGTTCCTCTCGGGGCTCGCGCTCTCGGTGGCGCAGTCCTCCGTGCTCGCGCACCTGGCCATCTACGCGCGCGAGACGTTCGCGCTCTCGCCCGTCGCCGCCGGCCAGATGCTGGCGCTCGCCCAGGCGGGCGGCACCGCCAGCCGGCTCGCCTGGGGCGCGATCAGCGACCGGTCATTCGGCGGGCGCCGCCGACCGGGCGTCGTCGTCAATGCGCTGATCGGCGCCGGCGCCTACGCGCTGCTCTCGCTCGGCGACCGGCTGCCCGCCGCGGGCCTGGTGCCGCTGGCGCTCGTCGCCGGCGTGGGGGCGTTCGGCTGGGTCGGGCTCTACTTCGCGCTGGTGGCGGAGATCGGCGGCGCGCGCTACGCCGGGCTGCTCACGGGCGTCGCCGTCGCGTTCGCGTGGAGCGGCGTCCTCGTCGGGCCGCCCGTCTTCGGCCTGCTGGTGGACCGCACGGGCTCCTACGCGTGGCCATGGCTGGGGCTGGCCGCCATCGGCCTCGGCGTAGCCGCGACGCTGCCGCGGCCGGCGCAGCTCGTCCAGCGGGAGCCCAGGTGACGATCGTCGACGTCGTCGTCGCCATCCTGATGCTCGCCGGCCTCGTCGGCGCGATCCTGCCCTTCCTGCCCGGGGCGCCGCTGATCTTCGCCGGCGCGCTGCTCTACGCCCTCGCCACCGACTTCACGCCCATCGGCGCCGGCCGGCTCGCGATCCTCGCCGCGCTCGGCGTGCTGGCGTGGGCTCTCGAGCATGTGGCGGGCGTGGTGGGAGCCCGCCGAGCCGGCGGCAGCCGCGCCGCCGTCGTCGGCGCGACGCTCGGCCTGCTGGTCGGCGTGATGGTGGCGCCGATCGGCCTGCTGCTCGGACCGCTCATCGGCGCGATCGCCGGCGAGCTCCTGGCCGGCCGCGCGCCCGGCCCCAGCGTGCGCACCGGCGTGGGCGCCGCGCTCGGCGTGCTCACGGGCGTCGTCGCGCACTTCGCGCTGGCGCTCGTCATGGTGGCGCTCTTCGTCTGGTGGGTGTGGCAGGGGTAAGGTGTGAGAGAGAGGTGGTCATGAGCGTCCGGCCCCGCGAGGCGCGCGTGCAGGAAATCGGCCGCGAGATCTTTGATCGCGTCGCCGCCGACCGCCAGGCGTTCTATTCTGCCGACCGCTGGACCGCCGCGCTCTTCGCGTGGTCGCTCGCTCACGAGGAGGCCAAGCTCCAGCTCTTCCGTTTCGTCGACGTGCTCCCCGCCCTCGACAGCGACCGCGATCTCGTCCGCCACCTGCGCGAGTACTTCGAGGGGCGTGACGCGCCGTACGCCGGGCTCCTCCACACGGCGCTCGGCGTCGCGCGCGTGGCCGGCCGGCTCGGCGACGCCGTCGTCGGCATGATGCTGCGCGAGACCGTGCGCCGCCTGGCCCGGCGCTTCATCGCGGGCAGCACGCCGGAGGAGGCGCGCCGCGCGGCCCTCGACGCCCGGCGCGCCGGGCAGGCGTTCACGCTCGATCTCCTCGGCGAGGCGTGCCTGAACGACGTCGAGGCCGATGCCTACGAGGCGCGCTACGTCGAGCTGGTCGAGACGCTCGGCCGCGAGGCCCCGCGCTGGCCGTCGGCGCCGCGGCTCGACACGGCGCCGTGGGGCCCGGTACCGCGCGTGAACGTCTCCGTGAAGATCTCGGCGCTCCACCCCTGGCTCGAGCCCGCCGATCCCGAGGGCTCGGCGGCGGCGGTGAGGGCGCGGCTGCGCCCGATCCTCCGGGCGGCGCGCGCGCGCGGCGCGCACATCCACGTCGACATGGAAGACCGCCGCCTGCGCGACCTCACGCTGCGTATCTTCATGGAGCTGGCCGACGAAGCGGAGTTCCGCCACGAGCGCAACCTCGGGATCGTGCTCCAGGCCTACTTGAAGGACGCCGAGGCCGACGCGCGACGGCTCATCGCGTGGGCGCGGCGGCGCGGCACGCCGGTCAGCGTGCGGCTCGTGAAAGGCGCGTACTGGGACTACGAGACGGCCCACGCCGAGCTCGAGCACTGGCCGGTGCCCGTCTTCGAAACGAAGTCGGAGACCGACGCCTCGTTCGAGCGCCTGACCCGGCTGTTCCTGGAGCACGCCGAGGCGATCGACCTCGCCGTCGGCAGCCACAACATCCGCTCGATCGCCCACGCGCTGGCCGCTCGCGAGGCGCACGGGCTGCCCCAGGGCCAGGTCGAGTTCCAGGCGCTCTACGGGATGGCTCAGCCGCTGGTCCGCGCCTTGACGGAACGCGGCGAGCGCGTGCGGATCTACATGCCGTTCGGCGAGCTGATCCCGGGCATGGCGTACCTCGTGCGCCGGCTGCTCGAGAACACGTCCAACGAGTCGTTCCTGCGCCGCGGCTTCGCCGAGCACGAGTCGCCCGACGCGCTGCTGGCCGACCCGGAGCAGATCCGCGTCGCGCCCCCGCCCAGGGTGCCTCAGGATTTCGAGAGCGAGCCGCACGCCGACTTCACGCGCGCGGCCGTCCGCGACGACTTCGCCGCCGCCCTGGCCGCCGTGCGCTCACGTCTGGGCGGCGATCACCCGCTCGTGATCGACGGCCGACGCGTACCAACGGCCGAATTCATCGTCTCCGTCAACCCCTCGCGCGCCGGCGAAGTCGTGGGGCGCGTGGCGGACGCCGGCGCCGCCGAGGTCGACCGCGCGGTGGCGGCGGCGGCCCGCGCGTTCCCCGCCTGGCGCGACGCCGGCGCCGAGGCGCGCGCCGAAGCGCTGGGGCGCGTGGCGGTCGGGCTGCGCGAGCGCCGCTACGAGCTGGCGGCCTGGATCGTCTACGAGGCGGGCAAGCCCTGGGCCGAGGCCGACAGCGACGTCGCCGAGGCGATCGATTTCGTCGAGTACTACCGCGCCCAGGCCCGGCAGCTCCAGCGGCCTCAGACCCTCGGACGGCGCCGCGGCGAGGTCAACCACTACACGCGCGAGGGGCGCGGCGTGGTGGGCGTGATCGCGCCCTGGAACTTCCCCCTCGCGATTCTCACCGGGATGACCTCCGCCGCCCTCGCCACGGGCAACACCGTCGTCATGAAGCCCGCCGAGCAGACGCCGGTGATCGCGGCGCGGCTGATGGAGGTGTTCGAGGCGGCGGGGCTGCCGCCCGGGGTCGTGAACTACGCGCCCGGGCGCGGCGAGGTGGCCGGCGACCGGCTCGTGAGGCATCCCGACGTCGCGCTGATCGCCTTCACCGGCTCGCAGGAGGTCGGCACGCGCATCTACGCGACCGCGGCGGCGACGCCGGGGACCAGGATGCTCAAGCGTGTCGTCGCCGAGATGGGCGGCAAGAACGCGATCATCGTGGACGACGACGCCGACCTCGACGAGACGGTGCAGGGCATCCTCACCTCGGCCTTCAGCTACGCCGGCCAGAAGTGCTCGGCGTGCTCGCGCGTGATCGGCGTCGGCCGCGTGTACCCGCGGCTCGTCGAGCGGCTGGCGGAGGCGGCGCGGACGCTGCCGATGGGCCCGGCCGAGGTCCCGGGGATCGTGGTCGGCCCCGTGATCGACGAGGCGTCGCGCGAGCGCATCCTGTCCTACGTCGATCTCGGCAAGCGGCTGGCGCGGCCCGTGCTGCTACGCGAGCCGGATGCCGCGCTCGACGCGCTCGGCGGCTTCTACGTCGCGCCGGCGATCTTCGCCGAGGTGCCGGTGAGCTGCGCGCTGGCGCGCGAGGAGATCTTCGGGCCCGTGCTCTCCTGCCTGCCGGCGGCGACCTTCGAGGAGGCGCTGGAGATCGCCACGGGCCTGGACTACGCGCTGACGGGCGGCGTCTTCTCACGGAGCCCGGTGCGGCTGGCGCGCGCGCGCCAGGCCTTCCGCGTCGGCAACCTCTACATCAACCGCGCCACCACCGGCGCCCGGGTCGGCCGCCAGCCGTTCGGCGGGCGGCAGCTCTCAGGCATAGGCTGGCAGGCGGGTGGTCCGGACTACCTCGTGCAGTTCATCGAGACGCGCGTGGTCACCGAGAACACGCTGCGCCGGGGATTCGCCTCGAACGAATTGGCGTAGCATCGAGGGGCGTGGGGGCCATTTCGGGGCGAGTCGTCCCCTGACCGTGCGAAGCCCCCATGTTCGCGGCCGCGCGCCGAAGCGCGCGACCGGATCAGGCGCGCGCTCGGGTCGGACGGAGCGCAGGGCCCAAGCCTCGCGTGACCGTCGTCGGTCTCGCCTGGCGATGGAACAGGGCGCACCAGCGGCGGTTGTCTTCGCCGCCGGCCTCACCGCTGCCAGCTGGATAGCTTTCCATCGCAACGGCCTCGTCGTCGAGGCCGCCCGAGGCCGGAGTGTGCGCGGAGCACCAGCGTACGTCGAGAATCTCCAGACCCGGATCGGTATCGGGCTCGCAGGCGGGACAGTACGGCCGAGCGACGGAAGGTGTATCCCTGATGGGCTCCGTCAATGAATCATGGCGAGAATTTTCATCGTCGCCATCTCCTATCAACCACCATAGCAAACATTCCCGCTCGAACGTTAGTACGAACTGCGCTCCTATCGGTCCAACGGCTTCCCGGAGGCCGGCGTTCCCGGTATCCTCGCGGCCGTGACACCCCGCTGGGGCCTCACCGTCCCCCTCAACGGCATCCCGCTGGCGGCGCACGAGCCCGTCTTCCGCGAGGCGGAGGCGCTCGGCTACACCGATTTCTGGTCCGCCGAGTCCGACGTCGATCCGTGGATCGTGCTGGGGCTCGGCGCGGCGTGGACGACGCGCGCCACGCTCGGCACCGCGATCGTCGGGGCGTTCACGCGCGGCCCCGCCATCATCGCGATCGGCGCCGCCGCCATGGGCGAGGCCGCGCCCGGACGGTTCGTGCTCGGCATCGGCTCCGGCAGCAACGTCACCGTCGAGCGCTGGAACGGCGGGCGCTTCGAAAAGCCGCTCACGCGCGTCACGGAGGTGGTGAAGGCCGTGCGGCAGGCGCTCGACGGCGAGGCGATGGCCGTGCAGGGCGAGACGCTGAGCGTCTCCGGCTTCAGGCTCGGCCGCCCGCTGCCGGCGCGCGTGCCGATCTACGTGGCGGCCCTCCAGGAGCGGATGGTGCGGCAGGCCGTGCGCGTCGCCGATGGCGTCATCACCAACTGGCTTTCGGCCGAGGACGTCAGGCAGGTGGCCGCGGTCGTGCGCGACGAAGCTCGCAAGGTGGGCAAGGATCCCGAGACCTATCCGATCGTGTGCCGGATCAGCGTCTGCCCGACGATGCAGCCGGGCAGCGAGGCGCGGGCCCGCGAGCAGTTCCGCCGCGCGGTGACCGCGTATTTGAACGTGCCGGTCTATCGGCGCTTCCACCAGTGGCTCGGCCGTGGCCCGGCGCTGGGCGAGATGAACGCGAAGTGGGACGCCGGCGACCGCAAGGGCGCGCTCGCCGCCGTCCCCGAGCGCGCGATCGACGAGCTGGCGGTGATCGGCACGCCCGCGCACTGCCGCGAGACGCTGCGACGCTACGTCGCCAGCGGCGTGACGGTGCCGGTCGTCAACTTCATGAGTCTCGAGACCGAGGCCGCGGCGCGCGCCGAGGAGAGCCGCGCCTATCTGAAAGCGCTGGCGCCGGGCTTGCCTTGACGCCACGCCCGACGCTCGTCTAGCCTCGGCGCGTGTCGGCGATCTCCGTCCGCGGAGTCAGCAAGGCGTGGGGCCAGACGCGCGCGGTCGACGAGGTCTCGTTCGAGGTGGGCGTGGGCACGCTCGCCGTCTTGCTCGGGCCCTCGGGCTGCGGCAAGTCCACGACGCTGCGGCTGATCGCCGGGCTCGAGCAGGTCAGCGCCGGGCGCATCCTCATCGGTGACGTCGACGTCACCGCGCTGCCGCCCGTCCGTCGCAACCTCGCGATGGTCTTCCAGTCCTACGCGCTCTTCCCGCACCTCAGCGTGGCCGAGAACATCGTCTTCGGGCTGCGCGTGCGGCGCGTGCCCTCGGCCGAGCGCGCGCGGCGGCTGGCGCGCGTGGCCGAGCTGCTCGGGCTCGAGCAATTGCTCGAGCGCAAGCCCTCGCAGCTCTCGGGCGGCCAGCAGCAGCGCGTGGCGCTCGGGCGCGCCATCATCGCCGAGAAGCCCGTGTGCCTGATGGACGAGCCGCTCTCCAACCTCGACGCGCAATTGCGCGTGGAGATGCGGCGCGAGATCCGGGCGCTCCAGCAGAAGCTCGGGATGACGATGGTCTACGTCACCCACGACCAGACGGAAGCCATGACCATGGCCGACCAGGTCGTGCTGCTCCGGAGCGGCCGCGTCGAGCAGGACGCGCCGCCGGCCGAGCTGTACGCACGCCCGGCCACCGCCTTCGCCGCGCGCTTCATCGGCACGCCGCCGATGAACCTGCTGCGTCTCGCGAGCTCACCCGGTCATCTGGTCGGCGTGCGCCCGGAAGACGTGCGGTTCGCCGACGGCGGCCTGCCGGTGCGCGTGACGAGCGTGGAGTACCTGGGCGCGGACTCCATCGTGGCCTGCGCAGCGGGGGCCGAAACCCTGGCCGTGCGCGTGGCCGGCCGCGTCGAGCTGGCCGAGGGCAAGCACGCGCACGTGGCGTGGGCGCCCGAAGCCCAGCATCTGTTCGACCTCGAGACGGGGAGGACAATCCCATGACATTCGCGAGAGCGGCGGCGACGACGCTGGCGCTCGGCCTCGCCCTGCTCGCCGGCATCGCGCTGGCCCAGCCGACGACCGAGATCACGTTCTACTATCCGATCGCCGTCGGCGGCCCGATCACCAGGATCGTCGACGGCTACGCCGAGCAGTTCAGCAAGGAGCACCCCTCGATCCGCGTGAAGCCCGTGTACACGGGCACCTATCAGGAGTCCATCGTCAAGGCGCTCACCGCCTACCGGAGCGGCGAGCCCCCGACGACGGCGATCTTGCTCTCGACCGACATGTTCACGCTGATCGACGAAGACGCGATCGTGCCGTGGGACGAGCTGGCGAAGGCCGCGGACGAGGCGGCGTGGATGAAGGCGTTCTTCCCCGCGTTCATGAAGAACAGCCAGACGGGCGGCAAGACGTGGGGCATCCCCTTCCAGCGCTCGACGATCGTCCTCTACTGGAACAAGGAGATCTTCAAGGAGGCCGGCCTCGATCCCAACAAGCCGCCGGCCACCTGGGCCGAGCAGGTCGAGCTCGCGAAGAAGCTGACGAAGCGCGACGCGAGCGGCAACGTCACGCGCTGGGGCGTCCAGGTCCCGTCGTCGGGCTTCCCGTACTGGCTCTTCCAGGGCTTCACGACCCAGAACGACGTGCTCCTGATGAACGAGGCGGGCACGCAGACGCACTTCGACGACCCGAAGGTCATCGAGGCGCTCCAGTACTGGGTGGACCTGAGCGCCAGGCACAAGGTCATGGCGCCGGGCGTGATCGAGTGGGGCACGACGCCGAAGGACTTCTTCGAGAAAAAGACCGCGATGATGTGGACGACCACCGGCAACCTCACCAACGTCCGCAACAACGCCAGGTTCGAGTTCGGCGTGGCGATGCTGCCCGCCGGACGGCACCGTGGCTCGCCGACGGGCGGCGGCAACTTCTACGTGTTCAAGAAGGCCCCGGCGGCGCAGCAGCAGGCCGCCGTGAAGTTCGCGAAGTGGATGACGTCGCCCGAGCGCGCGGCGCAGTGGGGCATCGACACCGGCTACGTCGCCGTGCGGCCCGACGCCTGGCAGACGGCGGCGATGAAGAAGTACGTGGCCGACTTCCCCGCCGCCGCCGTCGCGCGCGACCAGCTGCAGTACGCCGTGGCCGAGCTCTCGACGCACGAGAACCAGCGCGTGACCAAGGCGCTCAACGACGGGCTGCAGGCCGCGCTGACGGGCGCCAAGTCGCCGGCGCAGGCGATGAAAGACGCGCAGGCCGAGGCCGAGCGGATCCTGAGGCCGTACCGCCGCTGATGAACCGCAACCTCACCGGCTGGCTGCTCTTGCTGCCCGCCGCCCTGTTGCTCGTCACGTTCACGCACTACCCCGCCCTCGGCACGCTGTATCACTCGCTCTTCTCGACGCCGAAGGCCGGGCGCGCGGCCGTGTGGGTCGGCCTCGACAACTACCAGGCGATGGCGGCCGATCCGGTCTTCTGGCAGTCGCTGAAGAACAACCTGCTCTTCGCGCTCGGCACGATCCCGACGTCGATCGCGCTGGCGCTCGCGATGGCGCTGCTGGTCAACGGCAAGCTTCGCGGGCGCGCGTTCTTGCGCCTGTCGTACTTCACGCCGACGATCCTGCCGATGATCGCCGTCGCCAACATCTGGCTGTTCTTCTTCACGCCCGGCTACGGGCTGCTCGAGCAGGTCACGGGCCTCTTCGGCCTGCCCACCCACAACTGGCTCGGCAGTCGCGACACCGCCCTCGCCTGCCTGATCGCGGTGACGATCTGGAAGGAGGCCGGCTTCTTCATGATCTTCTACCTGGCGGCGCTGCAGTCGATCGCGCCCGTGCTGGGCGAGGCGGCGTCGCTCGAGGGCGCGGGGCGCTGGTACTTCTTCCGCCGGGTGACGTTCCCGCTGCTGATGCCCACGACCCTCTTCGTCCTCGTGAACGCCGTGATCAACTCGTTCCGGCTGGTGGACCACATCGTGGTGATGACGCGCGGCGGCCCCGACAACGCGTCCCAGCTGCTCCTCTATTACATCTACGACGTCGGCTTCAAGTTCTGGGACACGGCGTACGCGGCGGCGCTGACCATGGTGCTGCTGGTGATCCTGGCCGCGTTCGCGCTCGGGCAGTTCGTGCTGCTCGATCGCCGGGTCCACTACCGGTGAGACAGCCTGTATCAACCCCGAGGCGCGCCACGGCTCCGCCGGGGCGCGCCCGAGCGTCGGCCGGGGGAGTCCGAGGGGGGCGTAGCCCCCTTCGCTTGAACAATCAGGGGGGCCATATCGGGGCCCCCCACGTCAGCCGGTGAGCGCGCCGGGCCGCCTCGTCGAGACGCTGGCCGCCTGGCTGCTGGGCGCGCTGTGGCTGCTGCCGCTGGCGTACGCGGTGTGGACGGCGTTCCATCCGCGCGAGTTCTCCGCGCGCTTCGTCCCGACGGCGCCGCTGACGCTGCTCAACTTCGTGGAGGCGTGGAACGCGGCGCCGTTCGCGCGGTATCTGATCAACACGGTCGCCCTGGTCACGATCATCCTGGTCGCTCAGCTGCTGCTGTGCACGCTGGCCGCCTACGCCTTCGCCCGCTACGAGTTCGTCGGGCGCGACCTCGCGTTCCTGCTCGTGCTGGTGCAGCTGATGATCATGCCGGACGTGCTCATCGTCGAGAACTATCGGACGATGAATCGCCTCGGTCTCGTCGACACGATCGTCGCCATCGGCCTGCCGTACATGGCCTCGGCCTTCGGCATCTTCCTGCTGCGGCAGACCTTCAAGACGGTGCCGAAGGAGCTGGACGAGGCCGCGCGCGTGGAGGGCGCCGGCGCGCTGCAGACGCTCTGGAAGGTCTACGTGCCGCTGGCGCGGCCGGTCTACATCGCCTACGCGCTCGTGTCCGTCTCGTATCACTGGAACAACTTCCTCTGGCCGCTCATTGTCACCAACTCGGTCACCTCGCGCCCGCTGACGGTCGGCCTCCAGGTCTTCTCGTCCACCGATCAGGGGGTGGACTGGTCCATCATCACGGCCGCCACCCTGCTGACCTCGGCCCCCCTGCTGGGCGCCTTCCTGCTCTTCCAGCGCCAGTTCGTGCAGTCGTTCATGCGCGCGGGGATCCGCTAGCGCTTGGGTTAGAGTGGAATGATGCAGGCAACGGCGCCGCGAATCGGGGTCGGCGAGCCCGCGCCGCTCTTCGCGCTGCCCTCGATCCAGGGGGCGACGGTGGACCTCGCCGCGTATCGCGGCCGGCTCAACGTCATCGTCTGGCTCTCCCGCGGCTTCACGTGTCCGTTCTGCCTGATGTACATGGACGGCATCCGCGCCGGCTACGAGCAGCTGCTGGGCACGGGGAGCGAGGTCATCCAGGTGGCCCCCAACCTGCTCGAATCCGCCCGCCACTTCTTCGCCGACTCGGCGGCGCCCTTTCCCTTCGTCTGCGATCCCGACAAGCGGCTCTACGCGATGTACGGGCTCGGCGATCGCGGCGCGCTGGACGCGAGCCGCGCGGCGGTGGTGAGCTTCTCGCGCGCCCTCGCGTCGGGCGACGGCGGGACGTGGACGCGCGGGGCCTGGCTCGACGTCGTGAACCGCAACTTCGTGCGCCGCCTCCACCACCACGCGATGACCGCGCTCGAGCAGGGCGTCTTCGTCGTGGACCGGCAGGGCGTCATCCGCTACGTCTCCATCGTCGGCCCGATCGACCCGGTCCCGGACGGCGCGCAGCTGACCGACCTGGTGCGCGAGCACTGCGGGCTCGAGGCCCAGCCGACGTGAGCCTCGCCGAGCGGCTCACGCGGTTGGGCGAGCTGCTCGTGACGATGTCCGGCTCGCCGGTGCCGACCCACCTCTTCCAGACGCTGGCCGACAACGCCGGTGGTCCGCTGCCGAACGACTACCTGGCGGTGTGTCTGGCCGACGCCGAGCAGGGCGGCTACCTCGTGCACTCGCTGGCGGCGCTGCCGGATCGGAGCACGCTCGCCGCCCGCGTCTTCGGACCGCACGAGGGCCTGCCCGGGCGCGCCATGCGCACCGGACAGCCGTGCGTGGTCGGCGACCTCGGTGGCGCCGACGGAGGCGTCGCCGATCTCGAAGGCGCGCTGGCGCGCGCCGGGCTGCGCGCCGGCCTCGTGGTGCCCGTCCGCCGCGGCCTCGAGATGCTCGGCGCGCTGCTCTTCGCGAGACGCGCGCCCGACGCCTACGCGCAGGAGGACGTCCAGATCGCGACGCTCATCGCCAGCGGGCTGTCGGCGGCGCTGGAGACATCACGCGCGTACCAGGCGCTGGCCGACGAGCGCAGCACGCTGGCCGCCGTCCTCGGCAGCACCGCCGACGCCGTCCTCATGGTCAATCTCGACGGCATCGTGCTGCTGGCCAATCCCGCTGTGCGCCCGATGCTCGGGCTCGTGCCGGAGACCCTGCTGGGCCGGCTGCTCGCTGAGGCCGTCGAGAACGAAGACCTGCGCCGGCTCTTCGAGTCGCCACCCGCGCGCCCCGTGGAGCTGGCGCTCGCGGACGGGCGCACGGCCCAGGCCACGGTGGTGCCGGTGGTCACGCCGTACGGCGAGACCGTCGGCGCGGCCGCCGTGCTGCGCGACATCACGCTGCTGAAGGAGCTCCAGCAGATGAAGGACGATTTCGTGCACGCGGTGTCGCACGACCTCAAGGGCCCCATCTCCGCCATCGCGGGTGTCGCCTATCTCCTGCAGCACGACCGCGCCGAGGACGCGCAGTACCAGGACCGCGTCCGCCGCCTTCGCGACACCGCGCAGGCGATGGGGGAGCTCGTCAGCGACCTGCTCGACCTGGGCCGCATCGAGGCCGGGCTGGACCCGGCGACCGAGCGCGACGACGTCGTGCCGCTGATCACGGCCGCGGTGGCGACGCTCACGCCGGAGGCGGAGGCCAAGCAGATCACGCTGGAGACGGCCCTGCCCAAGGACGCGTGGCTCTCCATGTCGGCGTCGCGCCTGCGCCAGGCGCTGCTGAACCTGATCGGCAACGCGATCAAGTACACGCCGCCCGGCGGCCACGTGCGCGTCGCGCTCACCGTCTCCGACGCGGGCGACACCGCCACCATCGCGGTGAGCGACACGGGTCACGGCATTCCCGCCGCCGACCTGCCGCACGTCTTCGACAAGTTCTACCGGGTCAAGAGCCGCGCCACCGCCGGCACGCCCGGCACCGGGCTCGGCCTCGCCATCGTGAAGAGCATCGTGGACCTGCACCGCGGCCGCGTGCGCGTGGAAAGCGCCGAGGACACCGGCAGCACCTTCTTCGTCGACCTCCCCCTCGGCGACCGCTGAATCCGAGGTATCATCTTCCCATTCTGACGACGCGGACTCTCACGAACCGACGCGCGCACGACCGCATCCCGGTGTCGTGGCCCGTCCGTTTTCTCCTCGACGACACGCGGCTGCTCGGCCGCGCGCTGGACGTGAGCGAGGAAGGCTTGTGCGTGCTCACGGCGCCGACCGACGCGCTGAAGCAAGGCCGGTCGTACCACATCCTGATGGTGCTGAGCCGGAGCCAGACCATCTCGTGCACGGCGGAGGTGCGGCACGTGACGGACGGGCTCGTCGGCTTGCGCACCCAGGAACGGTTCAGGTTCACCTAGTGACGTGGGGGGCCCCGAAATGGCCCCCCACACCCCCCAACGCTCGGAGCGCCCCGGCAAAGCCGTGGCGCTCCTCGATCACGCGCCCTAGCTGAGCACCGCCGTCTTTTTGCGCTCGATGAGGGGAAAGTCGATGGCCGCGCCGACGCCGGCGCCGTCGAACGCGTGCACCAGCCCGCGCGGGTCCACCTCGATGTCCTGGGCGAGCCCGTACTTCTGCGCGCCGGCCGGCAGCAGCACCTCGAAGAACTCGCAGTTGCGGATGGCCATGATCACGTGCAGGTTGGCCACGTTGTTCAGCGAGTTGCCGCCGTGGTGGACCTCGTAGTTCATGTGGAAGGCTTCCGCGAGGTGGGCGGCCTTGACGAGCGCCGTGATGCCGCCCTTCACCGCCACGTCGCCGCGCAGGTAGTCCGTCGCCTGGTGCGTGAGCCACGGCGCGTACGCGGTGAGCCCGCCCGGCGCGTACTCCGTCGCGAGGATCGGGATCGCGAGATGCTGCTTGAGCTTCACGTAGCTCAAGAGATCGTCGTCCGCGAGGGGGTCCTCGTACCAGTAGAAGCCCAGCCCCTCGATCGCCTTGCCCACCCGCAGCGCCTCCGGATACTGGTACGCCCACGTCGAGTCGAGCATGACGGTGAAGCCGTCGCCGACGGCGCGCCGCACGGCGCGGCAGACCTCGATGTCCACGGCGGGATCGGTGGGCGGGTGGATCTTGTACGCCGTCCAGCCGTCGGCCTTGAAGCGCCCGGCCTCCTCCGCGTACGCCTCCTTCGAGGGCAGCACCGCGGACGACGCGTAGGCGGGCACGCTCGTGCGATACGAGCCGAGCAGCCTGTGGATCGGCAGGCCGGCGATCTTGCCCGCGATGTCCCACAGCGCGATGTCCATGGCGCCGATCGCCCGCAGCGTGGTCTGGCGGCTCTTCTGCCACATCGCCTGGTAGAGCCGCTCGCGGTCGAGCGGGTCCTGGCCGAGCACGATGGGCTTGAGGTAGTGGATCAGCGACTGGCCGTCCATCTGCGCGCCGCGCATCGCCGAGCCGAGGAAGGCGTGGCCCTGCACGCCCTCGTCGGTGCCGATGGTGAGGAGCCCGAGCTGGCTGCTGCCGCTGAACCTGCCCGTGTGGCGGCCGTACTGCGTGGCGGGAATGTCGTCCCAGGCGAAGAGGGTGAGGCGCACGTCGGTGATCTTCATGGTGGGCGGATGCTACCATGCGAGGCTCACGCCACCACCCCTCACCACCGGGAGGACGCCATGCCCCAGCGACCGCTGCCCACCGAGAAAGAAGTGACGTCCTGGATCCGCGAGCGCCGCAACTGGGGCCGCTGGGGGAAGGACGACCAGAAAGGGGCGATCAACCTCGTCACGCCGGCCAAGCGCGTGGCCGCGGCGCGGCTCGTGAAGAGCGGCCGCAGCGTCTCGCTGAGCCGGCCGTTCCCGAAGGAGCCGGGGCCGAACAACACGCTGCCCGCGCAGCACTACATGAAGACGGCCACGCGCGGCAAGGGCGGGTTCTCGGCCGACTACTACGGCATCTTCTACCACGGCGTCGCCTCCACCCACATCGACGCCCTCTGCCACACGTGGGACGACGAGGCGATGTGGAACGGCCGCGATCCGAAGAAGGAGATCACGTTCGATGGCGCGCGTTTCGGCGCGATCGAACACTGGCAGGAGGGCATCGTCGTGCGCGGCGTGATGCTCGACGTGCCGCGCCACCGCGGGGTGCCGTGCGTGACGCACGAGACGCCGGTGCACGGCTGGGAGCTGGATGACATCCTCACGAAGCGCAATCTCAGGCTCGAGCCCGGCGACGCGGTGTGCGTCTACTCCGGCCGCGAGGCGTGGCAGGCGCAGGATCCCGAGCGGCCGTACAGCCGGCCGTTCGGCCCCGTGGCCACGCTGCAGCGACCGGGCCTGCACGTCTCCTGCCTGCCCTTCCTGCGCGACCACGACGTGAGCGTGCTCGTGTGGGACATGCTGGATCACCTGCCGATCGGCTACGACATTCCCTGGGCCGTGCACGCGGCGATCTTCGCGTACGGCGTGGCGCTGCTCGACAACGCGCTGCTCGAGCCGCTGGCGAAGGCGTGCGTGGAGGAAGGGCGCGACGAGTTCATGCTGGTGATCTCGCCGCTGCCCGTGCTGGGCGGCACCGGCTCGCCGGCGAACCCGCTCGCGGTGTTCTGAGATGCGGATCGCGACCTGGAACGTGAACTCGCTCAAGGCCCGGCTCGAGAAGGTCGGCTGGTGGCTCGAGCGCGCGAAGCCCGACGTGCTGCTGATGCAGGAGACGAAGCTCGCCGACGACGACGTGCCGGCCGACGTCTTCCGCGCGGCCGGCTACGAGCTGGCGCACCACGGCGAGGGCCGCTGGAACGGCGTGGCCGTGGCCAGCCGCGTGGGCATTTCGGACGTGGTGGCGAACTTCGGTCAGCCGCTGCGGCCCCAGAAGACGCCGGACGTTCCCGACGACGAACCCCTGGCCGAGGCACGGATGCTCTCGGCGGTCTGCGGCGGCGTACGCGTCGTGGCGGTCTACGCGCCCAACGGCCGCGTGGTCGGCTCGCCATTCTACGCGGCCAAGCTCGTGTGGTACGAGCGGCTCGCGCGCTGGCTCAGCGAGGCGCGCCATCCGACGGAGCCGCTGGTCGTCGGCGGCGACTTCAACGTCGCCCCCGAGGACGCCGACGTCTGGGACCCCACGGCCTGCCACGGCGGGACGCACGTCTCGCCGCCCGAGCGCGCGGCGTTCGCGCGGCTCTGCGGCTGGGGTCTCCTCGACGCGTACCGGCTCCACCACCCGGAGCCCGGCCGCTACACGTGGTGGGACTATCGCGCCGGCAACTTCCACAAGAACTTCGGGATGCGGATCGACCACCTGCTCGTGAGCCCGCCGGTCGGCAAACGCGTGGTGGCCGCGGAGATCGACCGCGAGGCGCGCAAGGGGAAGCCGGTGCCGTCGGATCACGCGCCCCTGGTCATCGACCTCGATCAGCCGGGGCACGCGTTCGACGCCGGCTGGACGGGCGCGGACGCGCGCACGGCCGCCCGACGCGCGCGCTGACTATTTCTTGGCGGCCTTCAGGTCGATGAGGCGTACGGCGGCCAGGCGGCCCGCCTCCTGCGCCGCCTTCTCGTTCTGCGACGTCGCGTTGTAGGGAACGAGCTCGGCGGCCTTGTCCCCGGACTTGCCCGGCGCCCACACCTCGACCAGCGCCGACCACGCGCGCCCCGTGGAGCGCGTGATGACGCGGATCGTCCAGCCTTTGTACTCGGTCTCGAGCGGTCTCATTCGGAGAACGATGATAGCCTATCCGCCATGAGCGACCACCACCACGGCCACGATCACGCCCACGAGCACGAGCACGACGACCGCCCGGGAGCGCACGGCGCGCCGCTCACGGACATCCAGCTGCGCGTCCGCGCGCTGGAATCGCTGCTGGTGGACAAGGGGCTCGTCGACCCGAAGGCGCTCGACACGCTGATCGACACCTACGAGACGAAGGTCGGTCCGCGCAACGGCGCCCGCGTCGTCGCGAAGGCCTGGGTCGATCCGGCGTTCAAGCAGCGTCTGCTCGCCGACTCCACCGCCGCCATCGCGGAGCTGGGCTACATCGGCCGCCAGGGCGAGGACATGGTCGTGCTCGAGAACACGCCGAAGGTCCACAACGTGGTCGTGTGCACGCTCTGCTCCTGCTATCCGTGGCCGGTGCTCGGGCTGCCGCCCGTGTGGTACAAGTCGGGCCCGTACCGCGCCCGCACGGTGATCGACCCGCGCGGCGTGCTGCGCGAGTTCGGCGTGGACGTCGGCGACGACGTCGAGGTGCGCGTGTGGGACAGCACGGCCGAGCTGCGCTATCTCGTGCTGCCCGAGCGCCCGCAGGGCACGGAAGGCATGACCGAGGAGCAGCTGGCGGATCTCGTCACGCGCGACGCGATGATCGGCGTCGCCCAGGTGAAGGCGCCGCGGCGATGGTAGTGCGACCATTGAAATTTCGCGGGGCTGGGGCCCCGCCGTCCGAGGCGAGCCTATTACGATGAACGGCATCCACGACCTCGGCGGCATGCACGGCTTCGGCCCCGTCGACCCCGAGCCGAACGAGCCCGTCTTCCACCACGACTGGGAGCGGCGCGCTTTCGCGCTCAACCTCGCCGCCGGGTTCCTCGGCCGCTGGAACATCGACATGGGCCGCTACGCGCGCGAGCACATGCCACCCGCGGAGTACCTGGCCACGACCTACTACGAGCATTGGCTCTACGGCCTCGAGCGCCTGCTCGTCGAGAAGGGCCTCGTCACGGGGAAGGAACTGGAGGCGATGCGGCCACAGGGACCCGTCGCGGGCGTCAAGGCGCTCGGCGTCGACGACCTGCCGAAGGCGCTGCGCAACCGCCGCGCCGCGCGCATGGACGATCACCTCGCGACGCCGCGCTTCAAGGCGGGCGACCGCGTGCGCACGAAGAACCTGAACCCGACCGGCCACACGCGGCTGCCGCGCTACGCGCGCGACAAGGTCGGCGTGATCGATCGCGACCACGGCGTGTTCATCTTCGCCGACGCCCACGCCGTCACCGGCCAGAAGGTCCCGCAGCGCTGCTACAGCGTTCGCTTCGAGGGGCGGGAGCTCTGGGGGCCGGACGCCGGCCCGCGCGACGCCATTTACATCGACCTGTTCGAGCCCTATCTGGAGCCCGCGTTCCCCGAGGGGGGGCATAAATGAACGCCGATCTCGACGCGCTGCCCGCGATCCCGCGCGACGCCGAGGGCCCCGTCTTCCGCGCCCCGTGGGAGGCGCAGGCGTTCGGGATGGCCGTGATGCTCCACGCGCGCGGCCACTTCACGTGGAAAGAGTGGGCGGAGCGGCTGGCCGGCGAGATCGCGGCGGCGCAGGCGCGCGGCGAGTCCGACGACGGCACGCGCTACTACTACTTCTGGCTCGCCGCGCTCGAGAGGCTCGTCGCCGACAAGCGCCTCGTCCTCGAGGACGAATTGGCGACGCGCAAGGACGAGTGGGACCGCGCGGCGCGCGCGACGCCGCACGGCCAGCCGATCGAGCTGCCGGGCCGCTAGACGCGCCTGTCCTCGCGCAGCCGCACGATCGACCGGTCGAACGCCTCCACCACCAGGTCGACGTCCCTGTCGGTCATGGCGCCGTTCATCCAGCCGTTTCCGCCGCCGCGGCTGTAGTCCACGCCGTTGATCAGCATGGCGAGGTGCAGGGGGCCACCGAGCGGGCCCATGCCGCGGTCGAGCCGCGTGGCGTCCATGGTGTACGTCGGGATGCCGAGCTCCTCGGCGCTGGCGCCGAGGAAGATGCGGAACATCGACGAGGCGCCGTAGACGCAGCCGAGCACGCCGCGCGTCTTCAGCACCTGGTTCATGCCCTCGCGGAGCCGGTCACCCTTGCGGTTGAGCTCGCGCTGCACCTCGCCCGTCCTGAGGATCTCGAGCGCGGCCACGCCGGCGGCGGCGATGAGCGGCGTGCCGCTGTACGTGCCCTGGTCGGCGACGCGCCGCGTGCGATCGCGCCTGGCGTCGCCGGTCAGCGCGATGGAATCGAGCAGGTCGGCGCGCCCGACGAGGGCCGCGCCCGGCAGCCCGCCGGCGACGGCCTTGGCCAGGCACGTGAGGTCGGCGGTGACGCCGAAGTATTCCTGCGCGCCGCCCGGGGCCATGCGGAAGCCCGTCACCACCTCGTCGAAGATCAGCACGACGCCGCGCTCGCGCGTGAGCTGGCGCAGCGCCTTCAGGAACGCGGGATCGGTCGGCACCGTCATCGAGCGGCCCCCCGCGGGCTCGAGGATCAGCGCGGCCACGTCGTGATCGTCGAGCAGCTCCTTCACGTGGGCGAGGTCGTTGTTGCGCGCCACCAGCGTGGTCGAGAGCGTGGAGGGCGGCACGCCCGCCGAGACGGGAATCTCGAACGGGTCCTTCACCGCCGCCATCACCGCGTCGTGCAGGCCGTGGAAGTGCGCCTCGAACTTCACGAGGTGCCGGCGCCCGGTGACGGCGCGCGCGACGCGGATGGCCAGCGCGGTCGTCTCGGTTCCCGTCATCATGAAGCGCACGCGCTCGGCGCCCGGCACGATCGAGCAGATCAGCTCTGCCCAGCGCACCTCGATCTCCGAGCACGCGCTGTAGTGTGTGCCGAGCCGCGCCTGCTCCTGGATGGCCTTGAGCACGGCCGGGTGGTTGTGGCCGAGCATCAGCGCGCCGTGTCCGCTCCAGCAGTCGATGTACGCGTGGCCGTCGACGTCCCACTTGCGCGCGCCGTCGGCGCGGGCCACGTAGAACGGAAACGGCGCGAAGGAGCGCCCGTCGTGGGCGACGCCGCTCGGCATGCGCTGCACGGCGCGCTCGTGGAGCGCTTTCGACTTGGGGCGGGCGTCGGCGTAGTCCTGTTCGATGGTCTTCATGCGCGCTAGGATAGCAGGTCTAAAGAACCCCGCTATGCGAGACGACGCCCTCGTCCGGTTCACCGCCCACGAGATTCCCCGTGAAGATCTTCATGCCTTGATGGCCCGCTCCGACGGGCCGGCCCTTCGCCGGGGCGTGTGGCATCTCGGCATGCTGGTCCTCATCGGCGCGGCGCTCTGGAGGCTGAGGTCGACCGCCTGGGCCCTTCCCCTGGTCGTGGTGCAGGGGTACATGCTCGCCTTCATCTTCTGCGCGCTGCACGAGACCGCGCATCGGACGGCCTTCCAGACCCGCTGGCTCAATCCGGTGCTGGGGACGCTGGCCGGGCTCCTGGGTTTCTGGCCCTATCGGAACTATCGCGTGTACCACTGGGAGCACCACCGATTCACGCAAGACCTGGAGCGGGATCCCGAGCTCTACTTCCCGAAGCCCGCCTCCCTGCCCATGTACCTTTTCGTGTTGACCGGGATTCCAAATGCCGTTCGTCGGATCGGCGACATTCTGCGACTCGCTTCCGGCCAGGCGGATCGACCCTGGATGGCGCCGTCGGAGCGGCGGCCTCTCATCATCGAGGCGCGCGCGTACCTGACCGTGTACCTCGCGGTGGCGGCGGTCTCGATCGCCGTCGGCTCGCCCGCCGCGCTCGTCGTGTGGATCGTTCCGTGGATGGTCGGGCAGGCGTTCCTGCGGCCGTATCTGCTGGCCGAGCACACGGCCTGCGCGTTCACGCGTGACTGCCTTGAGAACACGCGCACGACGCTGACATGGCCACTCGTGAGGCTGTTCGCGTGGAACATGCCGTACCACGCCGAGCATCACGCCTATCCCGCGATCCCGTTCCACGCGCTCCCCCGTCTGCACGCGCGGGTGCGCGGCGAGATCGAGAACCTCGAGCCGGGCTACGTGCGAGCGTCCGTCAAGGTCGCGCGCTATCTCTTCGGCCCGCTCAACGGTGGCCGTGCGCGGTAGGATGGCGCCATGAAAATCACGGCGATCGACACGTTCACGCTGCGCATCCCGACCGCCAAGCCCATCGCGCTCGACCTGCCCGAGCACCGCCTCGTCGTCACGCGCGTGCGCACCGACGCGGGCCTTGACGGCCTCGGCTATTCGCTGGTCTTCGGCGGCGCCGGCTCGGAGGCCGTCGAGGCCTACGCCCGGCGGCTGGCCGTGCTGCTCGTCGGCGAGGATCCCACACAGGTCGGGCGGCTCTGGGACAAGATGTACCGCGCCGATCGCGGGATCCGGAAGGTCGGCGTCGCCGGCTACGCGCTCTCCGCGCTCGACATCGGGCTGTGGGACGTCGCGGGCAAGGCCGCGGGCCTGCCGCTGGCGAAGATGTGGGGCGCCGTCACCGACCGCGTGGCCGCCTACGGCAGCGGCGGCTGGGGCTCGTACTCGCTGGACGACCTCATCGGCGAGGCGAAGCGCTACACGGCCATGGGCTGCCGCTACTACAAGATGAAGATCCACGACCCGGACCCGGTCGCCAACCGCAAGCGCGTGGAGGCCGTGAAGAAGGCCGTGGGCGACGGCGTGCGGCTCATGGTGGACGTCAACCAGAAGCTCGACGTCGACGCCGCCATCCGCCAGGCGCGCGCGCTCGAGGACTTCGACCTCGTGTGGTACGAGGAGCCGACGCTCGCCGACGACCCCGCGGGCTGCGCGGAGGTCGCGCGCGCCATCCGCATTCCCGTCGCCACCGGCGAGAACAACTACACGCGCTTCGAGTTCCGCGAGCTGATCGAGCGCGGCGCCGCGCGCTACCTGATGCCCGACGTCTGCCGCGCCAACGGATTCACGGAGACGCTGCGTATCGGCGCACTGGCCGCCGCGCACCAGGTTGCGCTCTCGCCCCACGTCGTCCACGAGCTGTCGGTGCACGTGGCTGCCGCGCTGCCGAACTCGTTCCTCGTCGAGTTCATCGACTGGACGCCCGGCGATCTCTTCGAGGGGCTGCCGAAGTGCGAGGGCGGCGCCTTCCGCGTGCCCGACCGGCCGGGCCACGGTATCGCGCTCGGACCAGACGCCGAGAAGAAGTACCGCCTCGGGTGAGCTACGCGCCCGCCTGAGCGCGATCGTCGGTCATGCCGATGATGGAGACACCCGGGGAGGACGGCCTTCCGCCACTCGGCCTTGCCTTTTCGTGTCTAGAGTAGGACATTACTTCCGCATCTATCATTAATCACGGCAAGCGGTCATGGCGACGATGACGTTATCGCCAACGGATATACATTTTGGTACTGACCCAAGGATCCGGTTAGCGGCATGGCGAGCGAGCGACGCGCCGACGCACAAGAGCCGAGTTTTCTCGACGAGCCCTGGCTGCGTCGGCAGGTTGAGACGCACCTGGTTTTTGGCTGGTTCGCTCGTCGCCTCGATTTTGGCTGGCTGCTGGTCTCAGTTCCGTTGCTTGCTGTTGTATTGGCGCTCAACGAACCATGGGGCATCTTGCTCGCGAAGATCGTCTTGGCCGGAATCTTCGTCTTCTTCTTCTTCTTCAGGCTTATCCTCAGAATGCCTCGCTATCGTCAGGCCGCGTTCGGATGGTGCATCACCAAGGCAACCCTCGCGGTGCGATCGTTCCTCTTTCTACTAGGAAGTCTCGTCGCGTTCTTTCAGGGCCGATCGGACGCGATAGATCTCATGCTGCTGGGTGTGATCTGGTTTCCCGGGGTCGAGTTTGCGTCTTCCCTTGCCAATCGTCAGCGCTACATCACTATCGTGGAATGTTGCTGAGCACGCTGAGGAATCGAGGCGCCTCGAGCGCGCGCTCAGGGATCGAGGGCGCGAAGTCCAGCTCATTGTCGTTTCGGGCGCGGGGCACGTGTTCAACTTCCGGCAGCCGGAAGAAGCGCGGCGCGCGTGGGACGCGAGCCTGGATTGGCTGCGGAAACACGTATCCCCGACGTGACGATGTTTACCGGTCCTGCCGCCTGCGGTGAGCTGCACTTTTCCCGCTGTTCGCAGGGCGTCGCCCTCGGGGCACTGGCCGCGGCCGGCTGCCGGCGCTGGCGGTCGCCTCTCAGCTTATCTCCGCATCGTAGCTGCTTCTGGGCCATGTGATCTTTCGGTGACTTCCGTCGTGTCGTTTTCCTTGCTCGGCACGGGGCAAGCACGCTATGGTCAGATATGCTGGCTGTCCGCTGGACGCCGGCGCGTCACTCCAAGCCCGATCCCGGGCGAGTTGTTCCAACCGAATAGAGGCGGATGAAGACACTCCTGGTCGTCGGCACTGCA
>Ga0209056_10000298_pt1 | contig 55365 bp, 56 predicted proteins | sample GraSoiAngelo_114_FD_185876 | JGI IMG/M metagenome (GOLD analysis project Ga0209056, IMG submission 185876) | Grasslands soil microbial communities from the Angelo Coastal Reserve, California, USA - 14_0903_13_40cm (SPAdes) (version 2) | ecosystem: Environmental > Terrestrial > Soil > Grasslands...
ATCGCCAAAAAGAACGCAACTGTTGCGATCGGTCCAGTTGGTGATCGATGTCAATTTCTCGGCCCCGATTACAAGGACTGTTTCGTGCGTGTGCGAGGTGATGAATTGTTGTGCGATTTCCAAACCAAACAAGAAACCGGCGCACGCTGCGGAAATATCGAGACAGGCAGCCTTGGTCGCGCCGATCTTTTTCTGAACAAAGCACGCGGTAGCGGGAAACAGCATGTCCGGCGTGGCTGTCGCCACAATAATGAGATCGATCTCTTTTGGCGAAATCTTGGCTTGTTCGATCGCCTTCAGCGCCGCCTTGGTCGCCATGTCGCTCGTGTCTTCACCCTTCGCGGCAATGCGGCGTTCCTTAATGCCGGTGCGAGTAGTGATCCAATCATCGCTGGTATCGACCATGCGCGAGAGATCCTCGTTGGTCAGAATCTTCTCCGGCACATAACTGCCAGTGCCGACGATTGAGACTGTGCGCAGCGTTTTATGAGAGCGCGGGCTCGAGCGGGGCTGTCGTTTCATGATACCGGCGAATCTCCTCGACGATATGCGGGTTCACCTGCTGTTCAATCGACTCGGCCGCCACTCGAAGCGCGTTTTTGATCGCCAGCGGCGTGCTCGCGCCGTGCGCGATGATGCAGATGCCATTTACGCCGAGAAGCGGACTGCCGCCGTACTCTTCATAATTCGTCTTGTCTTTAATCGTTCCAATGGCATTCCTCGCGAGGAATGCGCCAACTTTTCGCATCCTTGTACGCATGAGCTCGTGCTTGAGCCATTGAAACATCGCCACCGCGATCGATTCGCACGTTTTCAAGATAACGTTGCCAACGAATCCGTCGCACACGACAACTTCGACCGGATCTTCAAAGAGATGACGGCCTTCTATGTTGCCAACGAAGTTAAGCGAACTTGGTCTCAGCATCTTGAATACTTCCTTCGTCAGTTCGGTGCCCTTAACATCCTCGTCGCCGAGCGAGACCAAGCCAACGGTCGGATTCTTGTAATGCAGAACATGCCGTGAATAAACGGTGCCCATGAACGCATATTGAAGAAGATGTTCTGGGCGCGCATCGATATTCGCGCCTGCGTCGATCAAAACGAAAACGTTCGTCTCGGTTGGAAGCACGGCTGCAATGCCCGGTCGATCGATTCCTGGCAACGTGCGAAGCTTAATCGTGCCCGCGGCGACGGCTGCGCCTGTGTGTCCCGCGCTCACTACCGCGTCCGCATCACCGCGCTTCACCAGATCGACAGCACGGCTGATCGACGAATCTTTCTTTCGCCGAACAGCAGTCCAGGCGCGATCGCTCATTTCAACCACCTGAGTGGAATGCACAATCTCGATACGCGAATCGTTGCACTTGTGTTTGCGCAACTCGTTTTCGACCTTGGCGGAGTCTCCCACCAGATAGAGCTTCTTGATCTGGTGGTAATCGCGCAGCGCCATGACGGCGCCGGCAACAGGGTTAGGCGGACCAAAGTCACCGCCCATCGCGTCGAGGGCGATCTTCATCAGTGCGAAACTTTGCGAACTTTAGCCTGCGAATGCAAAATGAAAATTGTAGCCGCTTCGCTGCGCGAAGCGTTAGTGCTAAGCATGCGACATTTGGCGTCGCTCACAGAGCGACGGCTACAATCATTTGCTTTCGAGCGTCAACACCTGTCGCCCGCGGTAATAACCGCACGATGGGCAGGCGATGTGTGACGGGATGCTGCTTCCGCACTGGGGACACTTGTTGAGCCGCGCGGCATGCCAGCGGTTTGCCGCTTTGCGCGTGCGCAACCGCATTTTGGATGTTTTGCGTTTTGGGACTCCCATGGCAGGCGGCTATGAAAGCATATTTGAAGAAGAAAACAATGTTGGAGCGTGGAACGGCCCAAGGCGGGTTCAAGGACTGACGGCTTCCCAGCCGTCATGTTCCGACGGCTGCTCAAGCCGTCGCTCCTTGATTTTGCGCTCCAACATTTCAACACTTCAACCAATCACCGATTTAACTTCAGCTTGTCCAACGCACTCCAATCCGAGCGACGCTCTGCATGCTGCTCGGCAGTTTGGACCTGTTTCGCCTTGCAAACCTGATCCCCGTCCCTGTCGCAATGCGGATGCGCCGGAAAGTTTAACAAAATATCCTCGCGCATAAATGGCGTAAGATCGACAGTCTCTGGTCCATGGAGCTCCGTGTGCACGGCAAATGCAGGCACTCGGACTTCATGCAGAAATTTTTCGAGACATGATACGCAGCGCAGTTCTACTGGCTGTGATAGCGAGCCGTTTGCCCACAATCCACTCCCAGCAACGCCAACATCAACATCGTAATGAAGGCGGCCGGCGCAACGAATTCCCTCTGATTCAAGTTCCTGGATTGGGCATTCCTCTTCGCCTTCCAAATGCAGACCCTGGGTTGGAATTTGTTTCAGGTGAACCTTCATGAGCTAACCCTCCGAACTTCATCAATGAAACTTCCTGCTCAGCGCTTTAGCCACGCAAACTGGAACAAAACTGGAGACGTCGCCGCCGAGGCGCGCGATTTCTCTTACAATACGAGAGCTGAGATAGGTATATTCCTCCTTCGGCATTAAGAAAATCGTTTCTACCGCGGCATCTAGTTTTCGATTCATCAGCGCCATTTGAAATTCGAACTCAAAATCTGAGACCGCGCGCAGACCACGGATCACAGCTCCGGCGTCTTCCGCCCTGGCGAACTCGACAAGTAATCCATCGAACTCAGCGATCCGCACGTGATCGATCTTGCCTGCGGTTTTTCGAAGCAGCTCGAGGCGTTCCTCGAGCGAGAAAAGCGGTTGCTTTTCGTCGTTGTGCGCCACAGCCACAATGACTTCATCGAATAGTTTTCGCGCTCGCTCGATCACATCCAGGTGACCGTTAGTCACAGGATCAAAGCTGCCTGGATAAATCGCACGTCGCATCTGCGAAAATTCGCAGAGGAAATCATAAATGGAAAGCCGAATGGTATGGGGGCTTGCCGGGCGCGCGGTCTCTACCTTGCCGAATTTCCGTCGAGGGCGACAGTTCAACAGGTCTCATGCCTGATTCTTCGCCTTATAAAACAATCGCCGTCGCGAGCACGTTTTCACCGCGGTTTAAACAGGTCCTCACCGAAGCCAAGCGAATCCGAGAACGCTTTCCGGCTGATCTTCATCTGATCTATGCAGGCAAGCGAAGTGAAGAAGCGGCAATAAAGTTTCGTGACGTGCTACAGGAGCTCCAGCTTCCCGCCGATTCGACGATTCATTATCAAGAGGGAGATCCAGCCGAAGCTATTTTGCGCACTCTCACTCGTGAGAAGATCGACGTAATCGTTGCTGGCGCGCTGGAAAAGGAGGTGGTGTTGCATCCGTTTCTCGGCAATGTCGCGCGTCGCCTCGTGCGAGAAGCGCCGTGCTCGGTTATGCTCTTTACCAAACCAGCGGCGAAACCCAAGCCGCTGCGCCGGATCGTTTTCGTTGCCGATTATTCCAGTCACGGATTGGAAGCTTTGAAAAAAACACTGGCCCTTGCTGCGGCCGAATCGTGCGAGCGGCTTTATGTGATTAGCATCATTACGACGTTTGATCAGGCCCGCGCATCGATTAGCTCAGGTGCCAGCAAGCGTAAAGATTCCGGCGCGCACGACGAGGAGGAAGAGGCGCTGGAACAATTCGTTCTATCGGCAGGCGCAACAGAAGTCCCGATTGAGGTCCAGTGTGTCCGCGGCAATACGGGATTAGTAGCGTCGGACTTTGTTCAATCGGTAAAAGCGGATTTGCTGGTAGTGCCGCTGCAGAAAGGCGAACCCAGTCAGCCGCCACCCAGCAACATCGCCTGGATTACCGATGTTATTCCATGCAATCTCTGGGTGATCCGTTAAGCGGAAGCTACAAGTTCCAATACCCAAGTTCCAGAGAAATTCCAATCACCAAGCTCCAGATTGGGGAACTTGTTGATGATTGGAGCTTTGGATTTCTCTGGATGTTGGAGCTTGGATTTTGGAATTTGTCTTTCTTTGCATGAACGACGCGCCTCAGTTTCAAGCGTACGGCTTGCCGCACGTCACGGTCATTTTTCTTACGATCGTCCTGCCCTTCGCGCTTGCGGCGATCGTGCGGCGCTCAAAATCGCAGCGACTCGAGAAGATCATTATTGGCGTTCTCTCTGCCGTGCTGATTCTGAACTACGTGATCTATTTAATCTTCATTCGCAGCCGTGGGCTTGTGGATTGGCGGCAAATCTTGCCGATGCAAATGTGCGACTGGGGCATGGTCGTCGTGATCGTGGCAATGTGGACCGGAAATCAGCGCTGGTTTGAAGTGGCATACTTCTGGGGCATCGGCGGTACGTTGCAAGCCGTACTCACGCCGAACCTGCGCTTTGGTTTTCCAGACTGGCGGTTCATCAGTTTTTTTACCTCGCACTGCGGTATCATCGTGGGCGTGATTTTCCTGATGTTGACCCGGCGATATCGGCCCCATCCAATGTCGATCGTGCGCGTGTGGCTGTGGTCCGAGTTTTATTTTGTGGTGACGCTTATCGTCGATGAGCTCACTGGCGTTAACTATGGATTTCTGCTGCACAAACCGGAGGCGTTTTCTATTTTGAGTTTTCTCTCCGATTCCCGGCAGCTTTACCTTCTGCAGGTGCACGGAGTCGCACTGCTCTTTTTCCTCGCATTGTATGCGCCGTTTGCCATTTTCGATCTTGCAACGGGCAAATCGCTGAGGAATGCAGGAAAGCACAAAGGAGCCCTTTGAAATTCCTGCGTTCCTGCTTTCCTTAGAGATCCCATGGCGAAGTCAAGAGCATTGCCGGTCGGGAAAGTGACCATTGGGGGTAAACGTCCCACCTTCATTCTCGGCCCATGTGTGATTGAGTCGGAGAAGTTTGTTTGGCGCATGGCGAAGAAGATCGCTGAAATCTGTTCCGCGGAAGATGTTGACTTGATTTTTAAGACGTCGTACGACAAAGCGAATAGAAGTTCGGTGCATTCGTTTCGCGGAATTGGAGTACGCGAAGGCTGCGAGATTCTTTTCGCTATAGGCAGCGAATTAAAAATCCCAGTGACGACAGACGTTCATTCCCCGAATGAAGCAGCGATCGCCGGCGAAAAGATCAATATGCTGCAAATCCCGGCATTTCTCTGTCGGCAGACTGATCTGCTTCGCGCCGCCGCGGAGACCGGCCGGACGATCAATATTAAAAAAGGTCAGTTCCTTGCGCCATGGGACGTGCGAAACATTGCTGAGAAACTGATCGCCTTTGGCAACTCACAATTCTGTTTCACCGAGCGTGGCACTACGTTTGGCTACAATAATCTCGTCGCCGACATGCGTTCGCTATATTGGATGCGCGAAGCAGGATATCGCGTCATCTTTGATGCGACACATTCTGTGCAGCGGCCAGGCGGAGCAGGGGACTCGACCTCAGGTGACGGCGCGTTGGCGCCGATACTGGCCAGGGCCGCGATGGCTGCAGGGTGCGACGGTATATTTATGGAGGTGCATGAAAATCCGGCACGCGCGTTGTCGGATGGGCCGAATCAGATTCCGCTAAAGGATTTGCCGAAGCACCTGCGCATGTTAAAGGCTATCCATGCTGCCGTTTCAGGTAGGGGCGATTGACCCCAATCGCCCGACCAATAAGGACATCACTTCTTGGAAGCGCGCAGTTCGGGCCTGGCACGCCGTAAGTCGCCACGTGGACAGAAAATGGCTGAAGCGTCCCTCCCTGCGTCGGGTATTATCGGTTTGGTTATTGTTGATCTCGCTTTTCGTGTTCACACTGGCGCCTCCCGTGCTCGGCCAGTCAAAAGGCCGCAAAAAGAGAACTGGGGCGACAGCGTCGCCGAGTGCATCGCCGGGCGAACAAAGTTTAACCAATATTCCACTGCCAATCGGCCACGAAGCCAAAGGCCTTGTGTTACCGGATTTCGATGCCAACGGTCATCTACGGGGAAGAATCGAAGCAGGCACTGCGCATCGGATGGATGAGGAGCACATAGGATTTCAAAACCTTAAAATTACGACCTACACACCAGATAATCAGTCCGATCTGCGAATCGACATGAACACGTCGGTACTTGACTTGAAAACCCGGATTCTAAGCTCGCAGGAACGTACAACAATTCAGCGCGCAGATTTCAACATTGTGGGTGATTCAGTGCAGTTCGATACGAACTCAAGAACTGCGCGGTTGATCGGAAATGTGAAGATGGTGATCACTGACAAATCTCATCTCACGGCGAAACCCAACGCGTCCGAATGAAAAAATTAGCGGTGCTGGTGTTTATTGCTTACACGGTCGGAGCGTGCTTACGCGGACAGATTGCCGCCGCACCAGCAAGCTCGCCTGCGCCAGTAAAGAAGGCGGAGAAACCAGCCAAGAAGAAAGAGGATAAATCCCCCATAACGAACTTATTTGGATCGAGTGCTGCGGGACCACAATCGAATGAACCAGTGACAACGCAGATCTACGCGGACGAGGCTTATTTTGATTCAACCAAGAACATAGGCATCTTTAGCGGCCGAGTGAAGGTAATCGATCCGCGTTTCAATCTTCAATCCGACAAATTGACAGTGTTCATTACAAAGGGACAAAACCAGAGTCTTGAGAAAGCCATCGCAGAGGGAAACGTTGGATTGGTGCGCGACCGGCCCGACCCGAACGGCGGAGCGCCCACGCATGCGGTTGGCCGGGCAGACAAAGCTACTTATACGGCTGCAACAGGAGATGTTGAATTGAAAGGGACGCCGCGCGTGCAAGAGGGAGCTAATATGCACGTGGCGACTAGTGCTGATACGGTGATGATTATTAACCAAAACAGCCAGCTGTCTACGCACGGACCGAGCCGCACGGAGATTCGTCAGCAACCTGACGAGGAAAAGAAGGCCAAAGCGGCTCCTGCCCAGACTTCACCCTCTCAGATTTCGCCCGCTCAAACGCCACCTCCCGCGGCTCTCCCGAAACCATGATCAGTCAAACTGCACCGGTTTCGACTCCCAAGATTTCTTCGCCCCCCAAGGCCAAAGTGGAAACCGTTCTGACAACAGATCAGTTAGTTAAGGTTTACGGGGGGCGCGCAGTGGTGAATGGCGTCAACATGCATGTAGGTGCCAGCGAAATCGTGGGACTGCTTGGGCCAAACGGCGCGGGTAAAACTACAAGTTTTTACATGATCGTCGGTCTAGTCAGGCCAAACAGCGGTCGCGTGATTTTTTCGAAAACCGACGTCACGGATTTCCCCATGTACAAGCGAGCCCGGCTCGGAATGGGTTATTTGCCGCAGGAGGAATCGATCTTTCGGAAAATGACGGTGGAACAAAACATCCTCGCGATTTTGGAGACGCTTCCGCTGAGCAAGGCCGAGCGACGAAATCGTTGCGATCAACTGCTGCACCAGTTTGGCATCGAGCGGATCGCGAAAAATACAGCGCTTACCCTGAGTGGTGGGGAGAAACGACGCTTAACAATCGCGCGTTCGCTGGTCACACAACCGAAGTTGCTGATGCTCGACGAGCCGTTTAGCGGCGTCGATCCCATCGCCGTTTATGATGTGCAACAAATTATCGTGAACCTGCGCAAATCGGGATTGGCCATCATGATCACGGATCACAACGTGCGTGAGACTCTCTCCATCGTAGACCGCGCTTATCTGATTTACGATGGCCGCGTGGAAAGCGAAGGCACAAAAGATTTTCTCATCAACGATCCTATCAGCCGACAGCTTTATCTCGGCGAACGCTTCAAGATGTGACTTCGTGATGCAGACAATCCTGTCTGCAAGGATTGGAGCGCGGGCAAGATTGTCTGTGCCACTTTGCCCGACTTCACTTGATCGGAGATAGGACTGCGGTAGATTCCGGGCAAGGGCAATGGAGTTTGCCTTCCTGCTGGCAAAGGTGGGAAAACCGCGATGAGCTAATGACTCCTTCCAATCGGAAGGAGTTTTTTATGCTCGAAAATATCTGGTTTATCGCAGCAGTCTGGATGGGCTTAGCGCTTATCGCCAGTTTGATCTCGATTGGGACCGGAATCTCAGTCGCACTGATCGAAATTCTGGTTGGTGTTGTTGCCGGTAATCTCGCTGTCGGTTTGGAGGGCGGCACGCTCCATATCGTCATTGCCGGTACCGTTACAGCCGCAGGGCATGTCCATCACGTGCTGCAATCCACGGAATGGACCAACTTCCTGGCATTGCTCGGCAGTGGCGTGCTCACGTTTCTTGCCGGAGCAGAGATCGATCCGATTTCGCTGAAGGCTAATTGGCGCGCGAGCGTGCTGATCGGCGTTCTTTCGTTTGCCATTCCATTTGCTGTCGTGTGGCTCTTTGCACAATTCGTTCTCGGCTGGCCTCTGCACCAGGCTCAAATCGCTGGTATCGCGCTTTCCACCACCTCTGTCGCAGTCGTTTATGCCGTAATGATCGAGGGCGGATTTAGTGACACTGCCATGGGCAAGATGATCCTGGCTGCATGCTTTATCACCGATTTCGGAACCGTATTGGCGCTCGGCAGCTTGTTCGCCAACTACAATCTCTGGCTGCTGCTATTTGTCGTCGTCACGTTGATCGTTCTGTGGTTCATGCCACGGTGGACGCAAGCGATCATTACGCGGTTGGGCGCAACGCAGGTCAGCGAACCCGAGGTAAAGTTCATCTTCTTTGTTCTCTTCTTTCTCGGCGGCCTCGCTACAACAGCTAAAAGCGAGGCCGTCTTGCCAGCCTATTTACTTGGTCTTGTTGTTGCAGGCGTATTTCTTCGCGACAAAACCCTTGTTCGTCGCATGCGTAGCATCGCGTTCGCTGTTTTCACTCCGTTCTATTTTATCAAGGCTGGTCTGTACGTTTCGCTTCCGGCCCTGTGGACTGGACTCTTTGTCATCAGCGTGCTCCTCGCGCTGAAGATGATAACCAAAATCGCCGGCGTGTTTCCTCTTGCTCGATTGCACTACATGAAGATCAAGGAAGCGAGCTACACGACGCTGTTGATGGCCACGGGCCTCACCTTTGGAACGATTTCCTCCTTATATGGCCTGCAGAACGGGATCATCGACCAGAATCAGTACACAATTCTCGTCAGTGTTGTCATCTTGAGCGCATTTGTGCCGACGCTAATCGCGCAGAAATTTTTCCAGCCAACTGTGGAGATGATGCATGCGTGGGAACACCTCTACCGCAAGCGTATACGGGTATTAAGCGTGGAAGATGTGGGGGATAACGGCGATGCAAAAAAATGAGTGAAGAGGCAAAGGCACACGCCTTTAGCGAAGATCATCAGCGGCATGTGCGCACGACCTTTCAGTACATCGACAAGCTGCTCTCCGAAGCCGAGCACGCGATGAGCGATGCCGGTTCGGCGTCGCCATTCCAAAGACACTCCGACGACACGACGCCGATCCAACGCAAGGTAACGCACGATTACATCGTTCGGATTCGCGAGGGCGATGCAGCGCGTCATGGAGGAGCTCCGTATTCCGCCGCCCGAGCCGCACTCCGGCGCCACATGGGCCGCTCTGCGATTAACCTAATGTACTGCTCAATCTCACTCAACGAGCTCACGCCGGAACGGATGCGGGCCTATGGTCCTCTTTCTACGGAGGCCGCAGATAGGTTGGACGGTATCCGCGTCGAGCTGGATGGATCGGTGGCCAAGCTGCGAAATTATCTGGGCAAAGGCGCCGGCGGCGATCTGCAACAGCGGCTCCAGCGATTGGGCAGGACCAGTGACGAGATTCGCTTGCTTGGCGAAATTGAGAGAATCATCACCGCGCACGGCCTCGTAGAATTTCGCGGCACGCTCAGCATGCTGCTCGATCGCATGGAATCGGCAGCCTTTGAAGTCGGAGTTTTCGGCAGAGTTAGCTCCGGCAAGTCGTCGTTGCTCAATTACATTTTGCAAACGGATGTGTTGCCGATCGGCGTTACGCCAGTCACGGCAATTCCAACGCGCATCAGCCACGGACCTGTTGCGGAAGCTGGGATCGAATTTGCCGAAGCGCAGCCGCAAATCATTCCGTTGTCTGAGCTGCCTGAATTTGCAACAGAGCAAAAAAATCCGGGAAATAAAAAACATGTCACGCGCATCTTCGTGAAACTGCCGTCTGACCGACTGGCGGAAGGCGTCACGTTTGTCGACACGCCCGGCCTTGGCTCACTTGCGGTTGCGGGCGCGGAGGAGACGATCGCATATCTGCCGCGCTGCGATCTGGGCATTGTTCTCATCGACGCGAGTGCGGGCGTTACCCAAGATGATCTCGTCGTCGTGCAAGCGCTTTATCAAGCGGGCGCGAGCGCCATGATCCTCATCAGCAAGGCCGATTTGTTCAGCGCTTCCGATCGAGAACAAATGATTGCGTATGTGAAAGCGAACCTTCGCAGCGAGCTTCGTGTTGAGCCGCCCGTGCACGGGGTAGTATCTTTGGGGCAGACGCCGCGCTGTGTGATCGGTGGTTTGAAACTGAACTGCGCCCGTTCTTAGCTGAACATCAGCAGCAGGCTATCATTTCACAAAAGCGCAAGATCGGCGGTTTGCGTGAAACTATCATCAGCACGTTGGAGCGCAGGTTACAGGTCAAACCAGAAATGGTTTCTGAGAAAAGTGGCACGCCGCCGGAGGCAGCCACGGAGGCGCTGCGCAATGGCGACCGAATCTTAGAGCGCGTACAATCTGAATCTTTTTTTCTCACCCGCAAAATTGCGAAGATGCACAGAGCAATCATCGATATTGCTGCGCAGCGAATCGCAGCAGCACTGACCGAGTCGGCTGAAATAGATGCTGCGGCAATTTTTGCCGAGACGCTTACGAGACTTCTGGCCGAACCCGTAGCTGCCACTCTCAATTTGATCGAGCAGACACGCGAGGCTTTGGCAAAAGCGATGCAAGTTGCTGCATCACTTTCGGGCGAGGACGCGCCGGACGAACTGCCCAAGCCAGCTGGGATGCCACTACGGATTTGAACGAAATTGCCCAAAACATACTAGTCGAAAAGCCGCGCCTGCTTTCGCTGCTGGGCACGAGCGTGCTGACATGGCATGTCCAGCGAAAGTTGGAGAGCGAATATGATCGGGCATTGCTGGAGTTTTTAAGCCTTTACGCGAATCGCTTGCGTCGCTGGATGGAGCAGAGCATCAATGCGTTGCGCAACGGTTTTAACGCGTATGAGGACATGTATCGCGCGAATTTTGAGGCTGCGCCCGTCGCGGGCTTATCCGAAGAATCAGTGATTCAAAACGATCTTCGGATTTTGCGCGACTGGGCAAAGCCTTTCCAGGGCTCAAGCGTCTAACACCAAAAGAGTTAGCAAAGAAGGTCTGAACGAAATCACCGACTCGTTTTCAAAATTCATCAAAGGGGCAATCATGGTATGAAAATATTTATCATAATTCGAACCGCGTTTCTTCTCGTTTGTTCCAACACGTTCATGACGTTCGCGTGGTACTCGCATTTGCGGAATTGGAGCGACAAAAAATGGTACATCGCCGCGATCCTGAGTTGGGGCATCGCGCTTTTTGAATATCTGCTTCAGGTTCCCGCCAATCGCACCGGGTACGCCACGATGAGCCTGGCTCAGCTGAAAGTCTTGCAGGAAGTGGTCACGCTTCTGGTCTTTCTTCCATTCGCGGTCCTCTACATGCATCAACAGATCAGGCTAAATTATCTCTGGGCGGGTCTTTGTCTGGTCGGGTCGGTTTATTTCATGTTTCGCTCGTGAAGCTCAACAACCAAATAACCTATGAAAGCAACAAATGAGCCTGGCCGACGCCGTTTCATTAAAGCGGGCGGAATCTTCATTGCAGCATCGGGAGTAGCCGCCGCCATAAACGCCTTCGCGAAAGAAGAAGAAAAGAAAAACCAGGAAGTCTCGCCGCCAGAGGATCTGATGCGCGAGCACGGCGTGCTCAAGCGCATTCTGCTCATTTACGGTGAAGCCATCCGGCGGATCGATGGCAAAGAGGATTTGCCGCCGGAGCCGCTGGCTGACTCCGCGAAAATCATTCGCGACTTCGTCGAAGATTATCACGAAAAGCTTGAAGAGAATTTTCTTTTCCCGCGTTTCAAGAAGGCCGACAAACTTGTCGATCTTGTGGATGTGCTTTTGCAGCAGCACCAGGCCGGGCGGCGGCTGACCGATATCACGATGCATCTCGCGACGAGCCAGGCGCTCAAGAATGAAGATGATCGACGAAAGCTTGCCGATTCGATGCGCCAGTTCATCCGCGTGTATAACCCGCACGAAGCCCGGGAAGACACCGTTCTCTTTCCGGCTTTTCGCGGAATCGTGAGCGCGCATGAGTTCGATTCACTCGGTGAAGATTTCGAGAAGAAAGAGGACGAACTCTTTGGCGAAGACGGATTCTTCAAAGTTGTCGATCGCGTTGCGGAGATTGAAAAGAAACTCGGCATTTACGAACTGGCCCAATTCACGCCGACCGCGGCTGACTAACGAACGCGTCGAGAGCATCACGACATACTAACGATCGATTGGCAGCCGGCATGAGGTACCAGCCACGCGATGCGTATTGGAAATTGCGCGTTGTTCACGCTAGAAGTTAAACCTAATGGCGGAACGACGCGGGATCCAAACGATTACATCCACGAGCAGTCAGCAGAAAAGCGTTCCGATTGTCACTGTAGAAGGGTTTTACAATTCTCATGCTGAAAAGCTGCACATGAAGCTGGAAGGCTCGCGTGTGGGGTTTCATCGGAAAATTCGCGAGCCAACCATTAACCGTCCCGGGCTCGCACTGTCCGGGTTCTACACGTATTTCGCTGAGAAACGCGTTCAGGTGTTGGGAGCAGCTGAGCATTCATATCTAAAAAGTTTGCCCTCAAGCGTTCGGGTAAAGAGGTTTCGCGAATTATGCGGGCGCAAGATCCCGTGTCTGGTGATGTCGCGTGGGTTTCATCTTGCGCCTGAGTTGCTTGTTGTCACAGCGGAGGCAAAAATCGCGGTATTTCGCACGCCGATGATCACGATGAAATTCATTAACGCCGCTACAATTGCCTTGGAGATGGATTTTTCACCGACAGTAACTGAATTCGGCAGCATGGTGGACATACTTGGCATTGGCGTTTTGATTCGCGGAGCCAGCGGCATCGGAAAAAGCGAGTGTGTACTGGGCCTTATCGAACGTGGTTACAGCCTCGTGGCTGATGACGTCACGCGGATTACGATGCTTGAGGGGCGCGAGCTTATGGCGACGGCGCCCGAGCTTACCCGCAATCACATGGAAGTGCGCGGCATCGGCATTATCGATGTAGCGAAGGTTTTCGGGATTGGCAGTATCCGAGTTGAAAAGCGTCTCGACCTTGTTGTCACCCTGAAGGACTGGCAGGAGGTAGATGAAGTCGATCGGATCGGTCTCGACCGCCAGTTTTACGAAATCCTCGCTCTTAAAGTGCCGCATGTAACTATTCCGGTACGACCCGGTCGGGACATGGCGCGTTTGATCGAGGTCGCGGCGATGGACGAAAAATTGAAGGGGCTGGGCCAAAATGCAGCCGTGGATTTCAATGCGAAGCTGCTCGGAATCATGGAGCAAAAAGGAGCGACGTAATGGCATTGCTGTATCGCAGAACGGGCCGCTCGGCACCAGTCCAGAAGGTTGAGAAAGAAGTTCCTATCGTGAATCGCCTCGGACTCCATGCCAGGCCAGCCGCCATGTTTGTGCGCATTGCGAGCCGGCACCGCTCGGAAATTTGGGTCTCGAAAGAAGGCGAGGAGGTGAACGGCAAAAGTATCATGGGGTTGATGATGCTGGCCGCTGGGCAGGGATCGAAGTTGCGTATTCGTTGCGAAGGGCCGGATGCCGAAAAAGCGATGGAGGAGCTGGAGCAACTGATCAACGCGCGCTTCAACGAAGATTAATCAGGCCAATCCCCCTGTGACCCAAGAGGACGCATCCAACAACTCATGCCGACTGCAACGCTAAGTTCGCAATGTTTGACATCTGCCTTACTCTCCCAAGTGGATGAGCGGCGAGAACACGCCAAAAGAAATTCGGTTTGAAGGAGCTGGCGTCTCGCCTGGAATCGCCCGCGCCAGGGTCCACGTTGCCCGCGATGAGCTGGAGGAGGTCGTGCGTTACCGTATTGCGGCTTCCCAAGTCGCGGATGAAATCGCGCGCTTCGAAACGGCCCTTATTCAAACGCGCATGCAGATTCTGCAGATGCAGCAGCGCATTGCAGAATCCATTGGAGCGAAAGATGCTGCCATCTTCGATGCTCACCTGCTCGTAGTCGAGGACCGCACGCTGATCGACGAAGTGCTTCGGAAGTTGGAGACCGATCTTTGCAATGTGGAATGGATTTTTCAGGAAGTCGCCACGCGATACGCCGAGACGCTGAATAGAATCGATGATCCCTACCTGCGAGAGCGCGCGCTCGATATCCAGGACGTTACAAAGCGCGTAATTCGCAATCTGCAGGGAAAAGGTCCCAAAACATTCCTTGCTTTGAACGAGCCGCACATTCTGGTCGCCCATAATCTCACTCCGTCGGACACAGCAAGCATTAACAAGGCGAACGTGCTCGGGATCGCGACGGATCTCGGTAGCCGCACCTCGCATGCGGCGATTCTGGCGCGTTCTCTCAATATTCCAGCGATAGTCGGGTTGCATGATATCACTGCAAGACTCGAGACCGGCGAGCAGGTGCTCCTTGATGGGAATGACGGCTGGTTGATCGTGGATCCGACACCGAAAACGCTTGCGGACTACGCGCAGATCGAATCAAGAAGAGCCAAGGTGGCGGCGAAACTGAAAGAGCTGCGCGGGACAACTTCAACCACGCGCGACGGTCGCCACATTGTTCTCTCGGCAAACATCGAGTTGCCTGGAGACGTTGATGCAGTGGAGGCGAACGGCGCGGAGGGCGTCGGACTTTATCGCACCGAGTTCCTGTACTTGAACCGACCTAGTCTACCAACTGAAGACGAACAATATGAAATCTATCGAAAAGTTGCGGAGCGCGTCCGGCCGGATCCGCTGATTATTCGAACGTTTGACCTCGGCGGCGACAAATTGGCGCCGGGAACAGTAGATATCGCCGACGAGTTAAACCCGTTTCTTGGCTGGCGCGCGATCCGTTTCTGTCTTGAGAACATAGACCTCTTCAAAACGCAGTTGCGCGCTATTCTGCGTGCCAGCTCCGTCGGTAACGTCAAAATCATGTTTCCGATGATCTCCGGGTTGGATGAGCTGCGCCGCGCGATCGCGGTGCTCGATGAGTGCAAAGAGGAGCTTCGCAGCTCGAAAATCGATATGGCCGAACGACTCGAGGTTGGGGCAATGATAGAGATCCCGAGTGCGGCCATCTGCGCAAGCGTACTCGCACCCGAGGTCGATTTTTTAAGTATCGGAACAAACGATCTGATTCAATATGCGCTTGCGGTCGATCGCGTGAACGAGAAGATCGCACATCTTTACCAGCCGACGCATCCGGCAGTACTGCGTTTGCTCAAAATGATCGCCGACGGGGCGCACGACCACAATCTTTGGGTTGGCGTCTGTGGCGAAATGGCAGGAGATATCGCGCTCATCCCGCTCTTGCTCGGTCTCGGCATGGACGAGCTGAGCACGGCCGCGATCCTGGTGCCGAGAGTCAAGCGCGCCGTGCAAAGTCTGGCAATTCCGGAATGTCGCGAACTGGTTGAGGAAACATTCAAGCTCGACACTGCATCCGAAATCCTGGCGCGTTGCCTGGAATTGGCGGACAAACGCTACGGTGATCTTTTGGGCTAGTGCCAGCGACCAAGCGTTTAAGCGGGCTGTCGTTGTCATGTTGAGCGAAGCGAAACATCTCTGATTGTCGCCTCAGGGTTGGCCGCATGAATCGATCAGAGATTCTTCGCTTCGCTCAGAATGACAATAGCATTTAACGCTTTAACGCGTTTTTCACTCTTCCGTTTCCGATTCCGGTCTTAATCCCTCTTCCTCCATCTTGCGCAGGACGTCGCTCATGTCGTCCACTTCGTCCCAGACCTCCTGACTCACATAAATGGGCGCCTTCTGCTGGGTGGCCATGGCAATGCAGTCGCTCGGCCGGCCGTCCAGCTCGATGATTTTCTTCTGCTGCAACTCGTTTTGGACACGAATGATGACCCGCGCGTAGTAAGTAGCATTTTTCAGATCATTGATGATCACTCGATCGACTTTTGCACCGAGGGCCGTCATTAAATGTCCCATCAAATCATGGGTGAGGGGGCGTTCCTTGGTGATCTGCCTCATGAACATGGTGATCGCGCTGCCCACCGTTTGATCGACATAGATGATGAACACTTTTTCGTTGTTGCCAATAAACACTGCGCACCCGCCGCTCGTCGGTAAAACCGCCCGCACCTGCACCTCGATCACCGTCTTGTTCATCGACGTAACGGTACCTGCGCGAAAATGAAAAACAAGCCGGGGACTGTACACGCCACGTTTGTGTCATCGGTCGCATGGCATATGAGTGATATGAAATTTTTGGGGCGTCGGGCTTGAATGTTCGACGCGCTGATTGAATATGCGTTTTCGAACTTTTCGCGGCCGAGTGAGGAATCGACATGAAAACTGAGTGGGACTTGGAGTCCGCCATCACTACATACAACGTCGATGGATGGGGCGAGGGTTATTTTACTGTCAACAGCGCCGGGAACGTGGAGGCGAAGCCGCTAAAGGATGGCGGCGGTTCCATCGATCTCCTGGCAATAGTCAATGAAGCGCGCGCCAGAAATCTCAGTTTTCCATTGCTGGTTCGATTTCAGGATTTGCTCCGGCACCGCGTCGAATCGATCAATCGCGCATTTCAAAACGCGATCGCTGAATTCGGTTATCACAATCAATATCGCGGCGTTTTTCCCATCAAAGTCAATCAGTTGCGCGAGGTCATCGAGGAAATTGTCGATGCGGGCGAACGATTTCACTTTGGGCTCGAAGCAGGCAGCAAACCGGAGCTGGTTGCTGCGCTTGCCATGCAGAAAGACCCTGAGAGTTTGATCATCTGCAACGGCTATAAAGATCCCGCTTTCATTCGCATTGCGCTGCTTGGCCGCAAACTTGGCAAAACGGTTATCATCGTCGCGGAGAAATTCGAAGAGCTGGAGCAGATCATTCGTGCATCGAACGAGGTCGGCGTCGAGCCCTATATTGGCATTCGTGCTCGCTTGTATAGCAAAGGCTCCGGCAAGTGGTCGCCGAGCGGCGGCGAGAACGCCAAATTCGGTCTGGACACCACCAATCTAGTCGCTGCAAGCCAGATGTTGAAAGAGGCCGGGCTGACGCAATGCCTGAAGCTCCTTCATTTCCATGTCGGATCGCAGGTGCCTGATATCTCAACCATCAAGCGAGCCGTGCGCGAAGGGGCGCGCTATTACGCAAAGCTTTCCAAGCTCGGACACCAACTCGGTTATCTGGACGTCGGTGGCGGTCTCGGCGTGGACTACGATGGATCGCGCAGTGATTTCGATAGCTCGACAAACTATTCGCTCCAGGAATACGCCAATGACGTGATCTGGAACATCATGGATGTGTGCGACTCCGAAGGCGTCTCGCATCCGACTATTGTGAGTGAAAGCGGGCGCGCCATTGTTGCGCACCATTCCGTGCTGGTGTTGGAAGCGTTTAGCTCGATCGAAAAAACTGCGCCGAAGCTGAAAGTGGAAGCCAGCGAGAAAGATCACAAACTGGTGGGTGACATCCTCGACGTGAAACAGCGCTTAAAGCGCGGAAATCGTCTTGAGAGCCTGCACGACATCCAACAGATAAAGGAGGAAGCACAGCAAACGTTCGATCTTGGCCTGCTCGATCTCGAATCGAAAGCGAAGATCGACACCGTTTATTGGCAGGCCGCGCATCAAATCGTCAACATGCATCGCGGCCTTCGTTATGTGCCTGATGAGGTGAAGCAGCTCGAGACGACGCTGGGCGATCAGTACATCTGCAATTTTTCTGTGTTCCAGTCGCTACTAGATCACTGGGCGCTCGGCCAGTTGTTTCCCATCATGCCCATTCATCGTCTGACTACGCCGCCGGATCGCCACGGTACCATCGTGGATATTACCTGTGACTCGGATGGGAGGGTCTGCAAGTTTACCGATTTGCAGGATGTAAAGGAAACGCTGCCGCTGCACCGGATTCAACCGGGAGAAATATATTATCTGGGTGTTTTTATGGTGGGCGCTTACCAAGACATCATGGGTGATCTCCACAATTTGTTTGGCCGCGTAACAGAGGTGCATGTTTTCCTCGATCCCGACGAAGAATCCGGCTGGTATATTGAGGAAGTGATTGAGGGCAGCACGATTGGGGAAGTTCTTGCAATGACGCAGTGGGACAAAGTCGAGTTGATGCGGCTGCTGAAGTCGCAAGTCGATAACGCTATTAAAACCGATCGCCTTAAGCCCAACGATGCCATGAGACTGCTGGACGATTACGAGCGGCTTTTGCAGGAATATACGTATCTATCTCTCAATGGCGTTAAGCCGCCGCCTCAACCAGGCAATTGGCTGCCGCTAAGTTAATTCTTGTAGCCGCCGACCTCTCGACAGGCAGGCAGGTGAGTTAACCACTTCGTGCAACTTGTCATTCCGAGCGAAGTCGAGGAATCTCTCGGTGTAAACATGACGCAGCTTTCTCCGACCTCGATCAAGGATGCATTGCAAAGCAGCGCTCCGATCGCGGCAATTCAGGCTCAGGGCTGGGCGCGGACGCGGCGCGATTCGAAAGATTTTTCGTTTATCGAGCTGAATGACGGCTCGTCCGTTCGAAATCTTCAGATCATCGCGAAGAACACATTACCGAATTACGCAGATGTGCAACGGCTCACCACTGGCGCATCCATTACTGTCACTGGCGCGCTGGTCGCTTCGAAGGGCAAGGGACAGAAATGGGAACTGGTCGCGGAAAACATCGAGATTATCGGAACGGCTGACGATTCCTATCCACTCCAAAAAAAGGGACACACACCTGAATTTCTCCGCGAAATCGCTCATCTACGCCCTCGCTCAAATCTCTTCAGTAGCATTTTCCGTGTGCGCAGCCGACTGGCCTTTGCGGTTCATCAGTTTTTCCAGGAGCGCGGTTTCGTTTATGTCCATACGCCAATTATCACCGGCAGCGATTGCGAGGGAGCGGGAGAATTATTTCGCATCTCCACGATCGACATCAAAAATCCGCCGCGGAAAAACGGGGAAATCGATTTCGCGCAGGATTTCTTCGCCCGGCCGACTTATCTGACCGTTAGCGGCCAGTTGGAAGCAGAAGCGTTCGCCCTGGCGCTGTCTAAGGTTTACACATTTGGCCCAACGTTCCGTGCCGAAAACTCCAACACCTCACGCCACGCCAGTGAGTTCTGGATGATTGAGCCGGAGATAGCGTTTTGCGATTTGAACGGCAACATGGATCTGGCCGAAGAGTTTGTGAAGTATTTGATCGCAGATGCGAGAAAGCAGTGCCGCGAAGAGATGGAACTTTTCGCCAGATTCGTGGACAGGGAGTTACTTGCCCGACTCGATTTCGTCATTGATCGGCCATTTCAGCGGATTACATATGCCGATGCTGTCGATCTTCTAAAAAAGAGCGGCGAAAGATTTGAGTTCCCTATCGATTACGGGTTAAACCTGCAATCGGAGCATGAGCGCTGGTTGACCGAAAAACATTTCAAATGTCCGGTCACGGTTTTCAATTTTCCGAAGGAGATCAAACCCTTCTACATGCGTGTGAACGACGATGGAAAAACCGTCACCGCGATGGATTTGCTCGTACCTGGCATCGGCGAAATCGTCGGCGGCAGTCAACGTGAAGAGCGACTCGAGATGCTGGAGGAAAATATGCGCCGGCACAACACGGATCCCGCGGATTACAAATGGTATCTTGATCTACGCCGTTACGGTACTGTGCCGCACTCCGGGTTCGGCCTCGGTTTCGAGCGAATGGTGATGTTCATCACCGGCGTTCCAAACATTCGCGACGTGATTCCATTCGCTCGAACCCCCGGCAGCGCCGAGTTCTAGCCGCTTTGTCATCCAACCGAAGTTGAGGGAACGTCTGGGTTTTACTTCAGTCCAGAAATCACCGCTGCGTCTCTTTTATCCTGGTAAACTCAAGCTTTGGACCGCCAGGCTCTTGCAGGACCATGTGGTCGCCGGAAATTTGCAGCTGATAAACTGTCATTGCGAACGGCGTCTCAATTTTGATCCGGTCTTGGTCACCGAATTTGTATCTGCCATGCACGTCGCCGACAAGCACAACACCATTGCTGGAGAATTCCCAAACGGTCGCATTCGCACCTCCCGACATCCGCCATTTGCCAATGATGCTGCTATGTCCGCAGCCGGCTACGATGCATAGCAATGCTGCCGAAGCGACTATCCTCAAGCTGGACTTCGATTGACAAAAGCGAACTCGCATGAAACTCCACGCATGGATTTTGCTCAGAGTGTTTCCTGCGGGCGAGATAAAAGTCGAAAACTTAATTCTTCTTCGGCTCGCGCTGCGGTTCTTTTGATTCTGTGGCTGCGCGCTTCGAATCCCCAGGGCGATACTCTTCCTGTTCGGCGGCGGCGAAAGCTTTTTCCAGCCCGACCATGTCTTCACCAGGACGGAGTGTGTCGAAGGACTCTACTTCTTTGCGCAGTTGCTCCTCAGAATAGTTCGCAGCTTTGATCGACAATCCGATGCGGCGCTCGACTTTATCCACCTTAATGACACGCGCCTCGACTTCCTGACCCACCTTGAGCACGTCTTTCACTTTTGCGATGTGATCTTCACTCAATTGCGAAATATGCACGAGCCCGTCGATGTCGTCCTGCAGTTGCACGAATGCGCCGAAGCTGGCGAGCTTGGTCACTTTGCCCTTCACAAGATCGCCGATCTTGTATTTCTCATCGATCGTCTTCCACGGATCGTCGGTGAGCTGCTTCACCCCGAGACTGATCCGCTGATTTACTTTGTCGATGTCGATCACGACGGCCTCAACTTCGTCCCCTTTCTTAAACGTCTCGCTCGGATGATTGATCTTGCGAGTCCAGCTCAAATCGGACACGTGAATCATGCCATCGATGCCTTCCTCCAGCTCTACGAACGCCCCGTAGGCAGTCATGTTGCGAATCTTGCCCTTAACGCGGCTGCCGATGGTGAACTTCTTCTCGATTTCATCCCACGGATTTGGTTCGAGCTGGCGCAGACCCAATGAAATTTTCTGTTCTTCTTTGTTCACGCCGAGCACCACAGCTTCCACTTCCTGGCCGACGCTCAGAATATCCGAGGGGCGCATGATCCGTTTTGTCCATGAAAGTTCGGAAACGTGGATGAGCCCTTCCACGCCTTCCTCGATCTCAACAAATGCACCGTACGGAACGAGATTTGTGATCTTCCCCTTGATGCGCTGTCCAGCCGGAAAACGCTCTTCGATCTGGTCCCACGGATTCTTCTGAGTTTGTTTCAGTCCCAGCGACACGCGCTCCTTTTCCTTGTTGATGTCGAGCACGACGACTTCCAGTTGTTGTCCCACCTTCAATAACTCGCTGGGATGTCCGAGCCGGCCCCATGTCATATCCGTGACGTGCAGCAAACCATCCATGCCATCCAGGTCGATGAATGCGCCGAAGTCGGTGATGTTTTTCACGGTGCCAGTGACGCGGTCGCCCACGTTTACGCCTTCCATGAATTTTTGTCGTTTTTCGCTGCGCTCCTGCTCGATCACTTCGCGCCGGCTGAGCACGACGTTCTTGCGATCATCGTTTAGCTTAACGATTTTGAAATCGTAGGTGTTGCCGACGAATTGCTGCAAATCCTTTGGCGGAACGACGTCGATCTGAGACGCCGGTAAAAACGCCTCAACGCCGATGTTGACCATCAGGCCGCCTTTGACCACCGATTTCACCTTGCCTTTGATCAGCCCGTCACCTTCAAAAACACCGACGATTTTGTTCCAATTTTGGCGATAGGCGGCTTTCTCTTTCGAGAGAACGACCATGCCTTCTTCGTTTTCCAATCGCTCTAGGAGAACGTCCACCTCGTCGCCGACTTCCAGCGATTCGATGTCATCAAATTCGGTTAGCGGAATGACGCCCTCCGATTTGTATCCCACATCCACCAGTACTTCGCGCGGTCGAATTTCCAAGATCCGGCCCTTGACGATGCTTCCCTCGCGGAAGTCCGGCATCGCCTTCGACATCACGTCCTGCATTTGAATCATAAAATAGTAGGCCTCCCATGGGGTACAGCGGCGCTCTCAATCGAACGCCGATGTTTCCGCGCAGTAAGCAGCGCAAAATGGGGACGGCACAGTAGCCAAATTACCAGCGAAGGTCAAACGCTGTGGCTCACGTTCAATGTTGGGCGTTCGGCGTTGAGCGTTGGGCGTTTCCCCTTTACGTTGAAGTCGATGTCCATCCTACGCTGGTTGATCCTGTTCGTCGCGGCGGCTTCGCTTCGCGCTGAGTCTCCGATTGAACAAAAAGTCCTCGACGCCATCAAATCGCCGGACCTCACCGTCGTCCATCTTTGGGCGCCGTGGTGCTCGAATTGCCAGGCTGAACTCAAGACCGGTGGCTGGACTAAAATCCTTAACGAAAATCCGAATGTGAAATTTTATTTCGTCTCGATTTGGAATGATGGACAGGACGGGCGCGCGATGCTGAAAAGATTCAATATTGCCGATCAGCCAAACGTCACAATTCTGGCAGATCCCGGCCCCCGTCGTGGCCAGAGCAAGATCAAACAATTTGCCAGCTTGCCGCTCTCATGGATCCCGACGACTTGGATTTACAAAGACGGTGATCTCCGTTACGCATTAAATTACGGCGAAGTCCGTTTTCCTGTGCTCCAACAATTTCTCGAAGACAGCCAGTCGGAATGGTCGCACAAAGGCGAACCGTCTATCGAGCAAACTTTACATGATTGAGACTTCTGAGGCGTTATCGACTGCGCACGATAAAACGCCCGCAATCCTGTCGCTCATTGGTGACACGCCGCTGGTGGAGATTACGCAGTTCGACGCTGGCCCGTGCCAGCTTTTTCTGAAACTTGAAAATCAAAATCCGGGTGGCTCGATCAAGGACCGAATCGCGCTGTCGATGATCGAAGCGGCCGAGGCCGAGGGAAATTTACAGCCCGGCGGCACGGTCGTGGAGGCTACCGCAGGGAATACCGGTTTGGGGCTGGCGCTCGTTGCCGGCGCCAAAGGCTATCGCGTCTTGCTGGTGATCCCGGACAAGATGTCGCAGGAAAAGATTTCGCACGTAAGAGCTCTCGGCGCCGAAGTGCGGATCACCCGGTCCGATGTGACCCGCGGCCACCCGGAATATTATCAGGACGTGGCCGCACGACTGGCCCAAGAAATTCCGGGCGCGTTTTACGTAAACCAGTTTGGCAACCCGGCGAATCCGCTGGCACACGAGCGCACTACCGGCCCGGAAATTTGGGAACAAATGCGCCACGATGTCGATGCAATCGTCGTGGGAGTCGGTTCAGGTGGAACGCTGACCGGTCTTGGGCGGTTTTTCAATCGTGTTAAACCACGGCGCGGCATCGAAATGGTTCTGGCCGATCCGGCCGGCTCGATTCTTTACGAATATGTCAGGGAAGGCAAGTTCGGAGAGGCAGGAAACTGGGCCGTTGAAGGGATAGGCGAAGATTTTATTCCTGAAATCGCGGACATGTCGCTCGTGACGGAGGCGTTTCAGATTGGCGACGAGGAGAGCTTCGCTACCGTGCGAGAGTTATTGCGCAAAGAGGGAATTTTCGGTGGCTCTTCAACGGGCACTCTGGTCGCAGGCGCGCTACGTTATTGCCGAGAGCAAACGAAACCAAAACGTGTGGTCAGTTTCGTTCCTGACACCGGCAACAAATATCTTTCCAAAATGTACGACGATTTCTAGATGGCTGAGCAGGGATTTATTCATCGCCCACCGCACGGCGATTTGAGCGATTTGATCTCGCATCGATATGAAGCGGGCGAGGTGATCACGGTTGGGCCGGACGATTCCCTTCTTACTGCGTTCAAGCGAATGCGCGATTCGAATGTCTCGCAGCTTCCCGTCGTGGATCAAAACGGGCGCGCCATGGGGATTCTCGATGAATCCGATGTGCTAGTGAAAGTACACCGCGATCCGTTGCACTTTAATGATCCAGTCAAAAGTGCGATGACCGACAAGCTCGAAACACTGTCCCCCACAGCGAAGATCAAGGATCTTCTGGATGTATTCGACCGCGGACGCGTTGCGATCGTGATGGAGGACGACAGATTTCTCGGGCTGGTGACGCGCTCCGACCTGCTCTCGTATTTGCGGTTACACATGCCAAAACAGTAGCAGGCCGAAAGATCGATATTAGGTAGGGGCGATTGACCTCCAATCGCTCGCGCGGGCGGTTCGGGTGAACCACCCCTACCCAGCGAAAGCTAAGAAACGTAAAGAAACAATGAAAAAGCAGCACGAATTTGCAACGCGCGCGATCCACGCCGGTCAGGAGCCGGACCCTTCTACCGGCGCGGTGATAACGCCGATTTATGCGACGTCGACCTACGTGCAGGAAAGCCCGGGGAAGCACAAAGGCTACGATTATGCGCGCTCAATTAATCCCACGCGGCTCGCTTACGAAAAATGCATTGCCGATTTGGAAGGTGGGACACGCGGTTTCGCGTTTGCATCCGGCCTCGCCTCAATGGCGACAGTCCTTGAGCTGCTCGAGAGCGGCTCGCATATCGTAGCGAGTGATGATCTGTATGGCGGCACATTCCGATTGTTCGACCGAGTTCGCCGTCGTTCGGCCAATCTTGATTTCACCTATGTCGATTTAACTAACGCGAAAGATCTCGAGCGTGCAATCAAATCGAACACGCGCATGGTTTGGATCGAAACGCCGAGCAATCCGCTTCTGAAGCTGATCGATCTTGAAGCGATCGGGAAAATCGCGCGCGAGCGCAAGGTTATTTCCGTTTGTGATAACACATTTGCAACTCCATGGATCCAACGTCCGATCGAGGCCGGCTTTGACATCGTGGTTCATTCCGCAACAAAATATCTTAACGGACATTCTGATCTGGTGGGAGGCGCTGTTATCGTCGGCGATAACAAAGAATACGCCGATCAAATTGCATTTTTGCAAAATTCAGTCGGCGCAATCGCCGGCGCGTTCGACAGTTTTCTTGTCCTCCGCAGTTTGAAAACGTTGGCGCTTCGCATGGAGCGGCATTGTTCAAACGCGCTCGAAATTGCGCGTTGGCTGGAAGAACAGGCAGCGGTGAAATCTGTACGTTACCCCGGGCTAAAGTCCCATCCGCAGCACGATCTCGCGCGGCAACAAATGCGCGGCTTCGGTGGAATCGTAACGATCATGTTGAAGACTGACCTTGCCGGAACGAACCGTTTTCTCGAAAACACCCATCTGTTTGCGTTGGCCGAAAGCTTGGGCGGTGTGGAGAGCCTCGTCAATCATCCTGCGCTCATGACACATGCCTCCGTTCCAAAGGAACAGCGCAAAAAACTGGGTATCACCGATTCGCTGGTCAGGCTCTCGGTTGGCGTGGAAGACGTGCGCGATTTAATTGACGATTTGAAGATCGCCCTCGAAGCGATTTGATTTCCGGCAATCGGCCGTGATGGATATCTTCCATCCAAATGGGCAACACATTCGGCCAGCTCTTCCGTGTCACCACCTTTGGAGAATCGCATGGTGGCGGCATCGGCGTGGTGATCGATGGCTGCCCCCCCCGGGTCGAAATCTCGGAATCTGACATTCAACGAGAACTGGACCGGCGTCGTCCGGGTCAAAGCAAACTCACGACACAGCGGAAAGAGGAAGACCGGTGCGAGATTCTGTCCGGCGTTTTTGAAGGCAAGACGCTTGGGACTGCTGTCGCAATTGCAGTTCGGAACAGAGACGCTCGGCCTGAAGATTACATCGAGATTGCAAGCAAATTTCGGCCGTCACACGCCGATTATACTTATGAGGCGAAATACGGAATTCGAAACTGGCAGGGCGGCGGTCGCGCGTCTGCGCGCGAAACGATTGGACGGGTCGCCGCAGGCGCGGTTGCGAAAAGGGTATTGTCTACGTTGCATGCCGACTTCGAGATCGTCGCCTACGTGAAGCAAATTCACGACGTCGTTGCGAAAATTGATCGCTCCGCTGTGAAGATGAAAGACGTGGAGAAAAATATCGTCCGCTGCCCAGACGCCGCGGCAGCGAAACGAATGATATCGCTGATCGAGCAAGTTCGTGACGAAGGCGACTCAGTCGGGGGCGTGATTGAATGCGTGGTGCGTAGCATTGCACCCGGCCTCGGCGAGCCTGTTTTTGACAAGCTCGAAGCAGACCTCGCGAAAGCGATGCTGAGCATACCGGCCACAAAAGGCTTTGAGATCGGCTCCGGGTTTGCAGCGACGCGGATGCGCGGCTCGCAGCACAATGATCCGTTTGAAATGCGGGCTGGAAAAATACGGACAACGACGAACAACTCGGGAGGCGTACAAGGCGGAATCAGCAATGGCGAAGACATTTATTTTCGCGTGGCGTTCAAGCCACCCGCTACAATCGCGCTTCAACAGAAAACCGTCACCACTTCCAAGAAGCAAAGCGAGCTCGCGGCGCGGGGACGCCATGATCCCTGCGTGCTTCCCCGAGCAGTGCCAATCGTGGAAGCGATGGCCGCGCTCGTTCTCTGCGATCATGCGCTGCGGCACCAAGCGATTGGTGGTTGGTCGCAGTGACGCCTGAATCTCAAGCGACGGGTGGTTCGCTGCTTTGGCAAGGAATCTTCATTTCTTTTGCGCTGGTATTGGTTTTGTTCGAAGTCGTGCGTGGCTGGCGACTGGGGTTGCTTCGCCAACTGATGCGGCTTGCAGCACTTGTCGTTGCATATGCGGCCGCATTCTTCGGGGGCAGACTCCTTGTTCCCATCGTGCGACCGCTTCTGAAAATCCCTGATTTCGTCCTGTCGGCGCTGGGAGGCGCAATACTCGCATTCGTTGCGTACGCAGTGGTGAGCTGCATGGGAGCAATCTTGTTAAAACGAACCGGCGAACAACAGTCGAGGCTCGTGCAACTCATTTACGGAATTGCAGGCGCAATTGTCGGATTGTTTTTCGGCGTGTTCGCTCTCTGGCTGATCGTGGTGAGCGTGCGCGCTGTTGGCGTCGTGGCAGACGCGCAGGTCCGCAACCGATCAGCTGCGGTGCACACCACTCCGGATGGCACATCACATGCTTTGGAGGTCCGGCGGCGCGTTCTCGGGGATGGAAACGAACCATCTGCAGCGTTTGCCGTCTCGTTGGCGCGCTTGAAGAATTCGCTCGAGCTCGGCGCCTTCGGAAACGTGATCAAGCAGACGGATCCCGTTCCGCAAAAGAGTTATGATACACTCTCAAAAGTTGCTGCGGTATTTTCCAATCCGGAACGCGCCCGCAGATTTCTTTCCTTTCCAGGTGCGCGCGAATTGAGTGAGCATCCAAAAATTGTTGCCTTACGCGACGACCCGGAAATTTCTGAAATGATCGCGCAGAAACGTTTTCTCGATCTTCTTCGGGATCAACGGATCATCGCCGCGGCAAACGATTTGGCGCTGGCGGAGCGAATCAAAAAATTCGATCTTCAGGCCGCGCTCGATTACGCCGTTGAGCAGAAATTAACCACGAATAGACACCAATGAACACGAATTCGAAGAGCCACAGCTGCGTCCAAGTTCCTGTTTGTTCGTCTCCATTCGTGATTAATTTCTGACGTGGCAATCAGCTATATCGCTACCATTGGTCTCGAGGTTCACGTCCAGCTCAAGACGCGCTCCAAGATGTTTTGTGTTTCTCCAGTTGAATTCGGAGCCGAACCAAATACGCACACTTGTCCGATTTGCATCGGTTTGCCGGGTGCATTGCCAGTGATGAATCATGAGGCGTTGCGCATGACGGTGCTAACCGGGCTCATGGTCGGGTGCGACATCGCGCCGATCTCCAAATTCGACCGCAAGAATTATTTCTATCCGGACATGCCGAAAAACTATCAGATTTCGCAATACGACATGCCGCTTTGCACGAATGGCAGCGTGCCGTTACACGACCTCGCTTATCCGAAGGACGCGCAGAAAAATATCGTAACGCCAGACAAGGAAGTGCATCTGGTGCGGATTCATTTAGAGGAAGACGTCGCGAAGAGTTTTCATTTCGAGAACGCTACGGGAATTGATTTCAATCGTGCCGGCACACCATTGATGGAGATTGTGACGCAACCGGAGATTCATTCCCCTGAGGAGGCGTTCGCGTTTCTAACGGCGCTGAAACAAATTTTGATCTACGGCAACGTAAGCGACGCCGATATGGAGAAGGGCCAACTCCGATGCGACTGCAACGTCTCGGTGCGACCTGAAGAGCAAACCGAACTCGGAGCAAAAATTGAGATTAAGAACATGAACTCGATCAGCGGCGTGCGGCGCGCGCTTGCTTATGAGATTCAACGTCAAATCAGCTTGCTGAAGAGCGGCGAACGACTCGAGCAGGAGACGCGTGGTTGGGACGATACCGCGGGCGAAACGTTTCTCATGCGCACGAAAGAGTTCGCACATGATTATCGCTATTTTCCAGATCCCGATCTGGTACCGGTGAAAACTGACGTTCTACTGGCCGATGTGCGACAGCGCATGCCGGAGTTACCAAAAGCGAAACGCGCGCGCTTTGTGCAGCAATATCAGGTAAGTCCATACGATGCCGGCGTGCTGGCGAACGATCTGGAACTTGCCAGATATTTCGAAGCGGCGGCCAAAGGTGCAAAGAAACCGAAAAACGTCGCAAACTGGATTCTGAACGATTTGCAAAACGCCCTTACCGCTGCTGGTAAGACCATCCATGATTGTCCGATTCCGCCGGAGGCGATTGATGAATTAGTCAATCTCATCGACGGCGGGAAAATCAGCGGCAAGCAAGGTAAGGAAGTCTTCACGGAGATGTTTGCTGGCGGCAAGCGCGCAGCCGCGATTGTAAAGGAAAAAGGTATCGAGCAGCTGAGCGATTTGAGCGCGATCGAAGCGCTCTGTGACGAAGTGATTCAGGCAAATCCAAAACCAGTTGCAGATTTTAAAGCAGGCAACGTTGCGTCACTGAACTTCCTTAAAGGCCAGGTGATCAAATTGTCCAAAGGGAAGGCGAATCCGCAGCTCCTGGGCGAAATTTTAGAACGGAAGCTGAAAGTCTAGCACAGGCATCTTATCTGGTGCGCCGCGACGAGGGTCGCGTCTGATCCGCCTTCGCGTCCGCAAGAAGCGTCACTCCCAGATACGGGCGCGCCGTCGCTCGGCTCGTTAGCCGTGCAAATCAATCAATCTGCGCGATGGCGCTCATGAATTCGGAGAAATCTTTGCCGTTGCGAGCCGCATGGTTAAGCGCGTCCAGACGCGGATTCATTGCTGCCTCGGGCAGCGCGACGCGACACGAGTATGCTCCGTTTGCGAAAACGATTTCATCCCATTGGATGGAGGAAATCGCGTCATTGAAACGCGCCACCGCCCGGCCACGGAAAAACGCACGTGTGGTCTCTGGCGGATTAAATATCGCGGACTTGATTTCGTCCTCAGTCGTGACGCGACGCATCAAACCTTTGCGCAATACTTCGTAGTACAATCCGCGGTCCAGATCAAGGTTGTGATATTCGAGGTCGATGGATTGCAACCAGGGATCGCTCCACGAAAGTTTTTCCTCTTCCTGCAATGCGTCCAGCAAGAACTTCTTGGCCGCCCAATCGACCCGGTCTCGCGCTGACATCGCATCGCGCTCCAGATCGTTGAGGACATTTCCCCATTCACGTAATATCCACGCCCGCTCCTCTTCGCTTGCGGCCACGTCCTGGCCTTTTGAAGGCGGTCCCAGTCTGCTTGCCGCGCGCAAATAAATCCGCTGCACATCGATAGCAGAGATTTTGCGGCCATCTTTCAATTCGATGATCCAATCGTAGGTTTGATCGCGGCTGATTGATTTGTTGGCATCAACTGGTTGCGCAATCTCGAGGTGAGGCGCTTCTCCGCGCTCAATGAGATCCAGTACCAGCGCGGTGGTCCCGATTTTCATGGCTGTGGACCATTCGCTCATGTTTGAATCGCCGAGAATAACGTGAAACCGGCGATACCGGCTCGCGTCCACATGGGGCTCGTCACGCGTGTTTATCAAGGGTCGCCGGTTCATCGTGTCGATGCTCACGACCACACTGAAAAAATCGGCGCGCTGCGAGATTTGATAAATGCCAGGCTCGCTCTGCCCGCTCTCCGCCTCCACACCCATTTTGCCGGCGCCCGCAAAAATCTGTCGAGTGACGAGAAACGGCAGAATACCGGCGACGATTTGGTCCCACGCAATGTCGCGACGCATCAGGTAATTGTCGTGACAACCGTAACTATGCCCGGAGAAGTCCGTATTGTTCTTGTAGAGGCGAACTTCGTAACCGGACGGCAACTTCTGATTTCGGCGCCGTGCGCATTCTGCAAGAATGCGCTCGCCGGCTTTGTCTTGAGCTACGATCTGACGAAGCGTTGTGCACTCTGGCGTGGAGTATTCCGGGTGCGCGTGGTCGTTGTAGAACCGGGCGCCATTTGAAAGAACAAGGTCGCTTTTTATTTCCTCAAAGCTGAGTGGGCGGCGTTTGTCGATCTCGTAATAGGCTGATTCGTCGGTGTCCTGAAGCAATTCGCGTGCGCGAAACCCGCGCGCGTCCAGATGTGGATCTTCCAGATCGTAATCCCATTTCATCAGCGCCCCGTGCTCGGTGTAACGCCGCACCAGCTCGATCGATTCGGCCACCACGTCGACGGTGTCCGCACCGCTAAGAGTAATGCCGTACTCCGTCTCCAGCCCAAAGACGCGTTTCATCGAATCCTGCTATTCCCAGGTTCTCCAGCGACAGCACGAACGAAAGTCAACTTAAACAGGCGCGGTGCGGCGGCCATTTCCTCCCAGGCATCAGATTACGCCAACGGTTGCGTGTGCACGCGCATCGGAAACCGGTTTCACGGGCGAAATCTTAACGACGTTTTCCGGATCATAGTCGATCAGCTTAAGCCAGTCCTCGGTGATATCGGTCGTCGGGAAAATATCGTTCTCCATGTACTCGGCATTGAATGCGAGTTGCAAATCCGTTTCCCGAATCCCTTCTTCCTGTTGAGTGGCAATAGCCCTTTTGATCGCCATCGCTTTCGCGCGCTCGACGATCGACGCAACGATCGCGCCACTGATGAGATCGCTGCGATAAAGCGTCTCCTTGCGTCCACTGCGGAGCGTTACCTCCAGAAATTTGTTTTCGTCGCGGCGCGCAAACTGCCAGTCCACAAAGCGCTCGATTAGCCGCTCGATGGACGCTCCCAATCCATCGGCTTCTTTCGCAAGCACACCGTCGTAAGGGAGGCTATCGGTGAGATAAATCCGATAGATTTCGCGCGCCCCCTGCTTGTCTGGCCGATTGACCTTGATCTTTCGATCGATCCGGCCCGGGCGCAGAATTGCCGGGTCAATCAGATCTGCGCGATTGGAAGCAAGGATAATCACAACGTCGTTGAGCGAATCGATACCGTCCATCTCCGAGCAGAACATCGGCACCAGTGTCGAAAGAATATTCGAGTGGCGCGACGCGCGGCGCGTTCCGAGAATCGATTCGGCCTCGTCGATAAATAGAAACGGCATGTAGCCTTCGCTTTTCTTCTCGCGAGCGGTGGCAAAAATTTCGCGCACCATTCGCTCCGATTCGCCCACCCACATGTTCAGAATCTCGGGACCTTTGACGTGCATGAAGTATTCGCGCATTTCGGTTCCGGTTGTTTCCCGAAGTTGCTTCGTCAAATTATAAGCAGTCGCTTTTCCAATCAGCGTTTTCCCGCAGCCGGGGGGACCGTAAAGCAGAAAACCTTTCGGCGTGGCGTGCTGAAATTTTTGGAAAAGATCAGGATGCAACAGCGGCAGCTCGATGGCGTCTTTGATTGCCTGGAGCGCTGTCTCCTGGCCTCCAACCTTTTCCCACGGCAGGTCGGGCACACTGTCGAGATAATATTCGTGCGACTTCGTGCTCGAGAGCATCTCCAACGCCATCCGGTAATTTGAGTCGACACGGACTTCGTCGCCTGACTTCAAGGTAGAATGAGCAAGATCAGCCGAACGCTGTAACACCATCGATTGCAAGCCGTGCTCCGATCCCACGCGCAATCGGTCCTTGCCAATTACTTCGGTAATTTTTGTCACCGGACCAGCTGTCTCAAATCCAAGATCACCGACAATCACGAAGGCTTCATTGACAAGCACGCGCGTTCCTTTTTTCAATTTCGCAAGCGGAATGCGTGGATCGATATTGCAGAAGTAATCCGCGCCTCCCACGACGATGTGCGCGGTTTCCTTCGAAGTGGCGCCGAGAAATGTGCCGATCCGGTTTGCTGGCGAAGTCACTTTCTTTATGACTTCCTCGAGCTTCTCGATTATCCTGCGCGCCTCGACCATCGTCTCCTGCTGATCGAAAATCTGTGGCCGCAGTTCCAGCAGGTCGCGCCGAACTGGATCGCCTGGAGGCAGCGAGGAAATCACTCGATCAAACGAGTCAATGAGATTGTCCGGAGCCGAGTCCCCAACCCCGTCCTCAAATCCCTCGCTGCGCTTGTCGCTCATTTATGGTTTGGGTCAATCCGCCGAACCAAGCCTCACTATAGCTTCATCAGGCGCATTCGCAATCTTCACGCACGAAACAATTTCGGAGTTCGACGCTATCCCCATACAAAATGTTCAACCAGGACGTCGATCTGTTGTTGCGCAAGACCGAGTTTCTTCACTCGCGCTGACGCTCTTACTTAAAAAATTGTGAGCGCAAGCAACCGAGCGCGAATAGTTGCGGCTGAGGATCGGCGCCACTACACTTTTGTCTTCCGCGAGGAGCCTTAGCTCAATTGGTTAGAGCGCCGCCCTGTCACGGCGGAGGTTGCGGGTTCGAGCCCCGTAGGCTCCGGAATTCGGCAAAGATCACCGTCGCATGATGTGAATGGCAAGAATGCGGCCCTGATGACGCGCGAGCAAGTAATCCACAAAATCGCCAATGATTGAGTTGGGCTTGTTACCCAATTTCGTTACGACCCGGCAAATCAAAGTGCGGCTGCGTCCGTGCCATTCGAGATTGATTGCACCGTGAAGGTCACGAGCGCTATGAATCTTCGCCCAACCATGCGGACGTCCGGGCTGTTTGGCCCAGACTTTGATGAAGCCAAATTTCGGCTCCAACTGGGGATCATTCATAATCTTGTGGCGCAATGATTCGGGACCCTTTGCTATGACCTGGATCACCGTTTGCATTCACGAAAAGACTCAGCAGGAAATCACTCCATTTGCAATGTTTCTTTCACGCGATACAAGGATCGTACCCGCGAGCCACAACAGCATCGCGCAGACACGATTGTCTGCGTCACGACAGCAACGAGCGGTACATGACGTAAACATCGACGTATCCTTTTTCAGGATGCCGAAATGCGCCAGGCAAAGTGCCGACAATTTTGAAACCAAGCTGTTTCCAGAGATGAATTGCTCGCACGTTGGTGGAAACCACGAAATTGAATTGCATGGCGCGGAAACCCATTCGACGCGCCTCGTTCAAACAGTGCTCGGCCATTCTGCGTCCTACTCCAGCACCCTCGGCGTCTCGTTCGACCATGAAAGCGGCGTTGGCGATGTGAGACCCGGGACCCGATTGATTCGGCCTCAAAATGTAAGTGCCGACGCCGCGACCGTTTTCTTCTGCGACGTAAGTATGAGTATCGGCTCGAAACCAATAAGCCAGTGCCTCCTCGCGCGGCATTTGCGGGTTAAACGCGTATGTATCGCCTGCCGCAATGATCTTATGAAAGATGTTCCAGATTGCGTCGTGGTCTGCGTCAATTGCCGGACGTATTTCCATGCGTAATCCAAATGTAGCGCAACCCCAGCGGCTAACTGAGCGCGGACCAAGCAGCAACACCTGCAACTTTCTGTTCCGCGCGCCACGGTGCTTCGGTGTCTCGGCCAAAACTCTGTATCGGACGCCGCAGAGGTTCATTAGACTGCGTGAGTATCACGGCTGCATCGCGGTATGCATCGCGCTCGATGAGAACACCCGTGCGAATACGATGTGTCTGCAAAGATTTCTCAATCACGGAGCGAAATAGCCGGCCTTCAAAAGCGTGCGCACGGATGTGCGGATTTGCAACAGAAGCCGGATCGATCTGGCTTCCGACCACAAGAGCAGCACGCTTGATAGTGAAATTTTGCTGCCGATAGCCCGCGAGAAGTTTCGCAATCGATTTTTCCGTAACGTGTCGCACTACCTCCACGCGCCGACTTATTTTCTTCGTATCGGTTTCCAGCCGTTCCATGGCGGCGTGATATGGCTGTCGGGTTCCAGGAAGCTGCGGATCGGAGAAATCGATCCGCTGGTCATCGCACAGCCGAGGCGAACGAGCGGAGCCGTTAAGCAACACCGCAGCCGCCCAGCCGGATTTTACTCGACACCCCAGCGCGGCATGCGGCTTCATCTCGTTTGAAATGTCACCGGAACTGTCGCTTGCCATCCCTGGCTAGGGGCGGATTTCCATTGCCGAAAAGTTTTGATCGCCGCCTGATCAAAGTACGGGTTCCCCGTCGATTTAATGACCTGCACGTTCGTTACGTTTCCATTTGGATCAAAAGACAGACGGAAGCGACCCGTTCCCGAAACGCCGCCCTGCGAGACGCCCGGCGGAAAAGCTGGCACAGGCGCGTAGAGCAATCGCGGTTTCGGTGTTGGCTTTGGCGTGGGGAGTGTCTCGGCCGTCGCCGGCCAGCGGGCCTCGGTAGCAACCGCAACGCGAGATAACAACGACTCAAGTGCACCGGTAGGACGAGCGGTAGTTTTTTCACCCGTTGCCGTGACAACACCAACGACTTCGCCATTCTCGTTTACAACAGGAGATCCGACCGAACTGGGAGGAGAGGCGGCCGCGATTTCCAAACGATCGGGTTGTTGTGCAGCAATTGTCACTTCACGAGCGATACCGTCATTTACAGCCAGTGCGCTGCCGACTACAACAACGCGCGTGCCGACAGACAGATTGGCGCTTTTGTTTAGCCCGACGAAGGGCACCTTCTTGGCGTCAACCTGCAGAACCGCCAGATCCAATTCTTTCGAAGCCGCGAGAATCCCGCTGACGTTATAGATTCCGCCGTCCTGTGTCTTTGCGACGGCATTGACGCCTCCATCGATTGCTCGCTCGGTTGTGACAAGTCTGCCGTCTGCTGAAATAAAGAAGCCACTCTCCGTTCGTAACAAATTTCCCTTCTGATCAAAGACCGTCACCCAAATTACCGAAGGCTGCACCGTTGTTTGCACTTTCGCTAACTCGGGCGAAGCAGGCTCATTGGGTTTTGCTTGGGCCGCGGGAGTGACTGACGAGATACGGGCCGGCGATTGAGGCGCGGAAGTCATCGGCGGCACTGATGATGACTGCGTCACGGGGGACTTGCCGATAACCTGGCTCGTCGATTTTCGTCCGCCGGCCACGCTCACGATCACCGCCAAGCAAACCGCGTATCGAATAATTGGCCGCAACTGTCTCATTCGGGGTTCAAAACCATTACAGTGTGAAACACGGGTGGCATCTTAATCAAGACCGCGAGAACTAATTCCGCTTGAAATACTGAATGGCGCGTTCGTGTTTTTTCGCCGCAGCCCTCGTCTTGAACGTGCCGAGATTTCTTCGTTTGCCCGCCTTGGGATTTTTCTTCCGCGAATACAGTCGATACTTGTCCGCTTTCAGCTTCCTGATCATGACTCCATCGAATATTCGCAGGCAAAATGGGCTCCGCGCGTTGAATTGTAGGGCAACCTCCTCAGTCGCCGATTTAAGACACGCAGGCGGAGCGGCCGCCTACAAAGGCTTGGGCGAACGGTTCGAAACCCAAAGAACGACCAACGCAGCGAGAATCCCAAGATTCGTCGCCAGGTGACTAGGAAAGCTCCAGTTCTGGCTGGCGTGACCGAAACAGCCGCAGGTGATGTCAAGTCCGCGAACTTTTGCCGCGATAGTCACGAGCGTGAACATAAGAACAAGCGCCATCAAGATCGATAGCGCGCCGCGATACAACAAACGACCAACCAGCGCGAAGCCGCAGAAAATCTCCAGCCAAGGCAGATAAAAGGCCAGTGCGACACTGATTGGCCATGGGAAAATCTTGTAATTATCGATGTCGCTGGCGAACTGAACTGGATCGAGTGCTTTGATCGCGCCGGCATAAATAAAAACGCCCGCAACGATAAGATCTACAATGCGCCGAAGGATGTTTGATGTCCGATTTTTGACGTTTGATGTGCTTGCGTTTCCAGAAAGTTGGACGTTGGATGTTGAAAGTTGAGCGTTGGGCGTTTTACTCATCTCTTCTTGAACCATGCTTCCCATCCGCCTTCGAGCACGAACACATCAGAAAGTTGCGCTTCCTTGCGTAGGCGTCGGGCAACCTCCCGGCTAGCATTGCAACTGAGGCTGCTGCAATAAACGACGACTTTTTTTCCCGGCGACCACACCGCCAGGAATTGCGGCAGTAATTCGTTCCATCGGTCTTCATTTAAGGACAGCGCGCCTGGAACATGATCGCGTGCGAACTCTTCATCCGGGCGCGCATCCACCCAGATAACGTTTCCCGCCCATGTGCGTGCTTGATCGACGGTAACCAGTTCCGACGGCGGAATTGACGATTGCCACGATATTTTTTGGCGAAAATAAACCGCCTCGCCCAGCCCGGGAATGAGCGCGAGCGCTGCCAGAATAAGGATCTGGCGGATCAGCGAAGATCTCACTACTTATTGAACAACCGGGGAATTGGTGATGCGCGCAGTGGCGTAAAAGATCTTCTGTGAATCCTCCGGTTGAATCGTCAGAGTCGAAGCAACAAGGTTCTTCGTTTCCTGAGGTTGGACGTCGATTTTGAACTCGCCGTTACCCTTTTCCTCCACTTTGGTTTGAAAATCCGGACTCGATGACGTGACCTTGATATGCTTCACGGTAAACTCTTTGCCTACCTTCACGGTGATCGTCTTCGGGTCCGGCTTGTCGCCTTGTTTCCAGAAAACAAATGTCGGGGTGATCTCCAATTGCTGCGGGATAATCGTCTTGAGCGTGAGGACCGTCTTCGAGTTCGCGGCTTCGTCGGTCTCCACGGTCACAGTTTTGACTTGAGTGCCGGTGCGATCGCCAATGTTAAATGTGGCGGTAATCTCGCCGCTCCCGCCGGGGGGGACTTCGTCCTTCTGGGTTTGTGCAGTGGTGCAACCGCAGGATGCGTGAACAGACTTAAAGTGCACCGGTGTCTTGCCAGGGTTCTGATATTTGAAATGGCCGATCGCCTGTTTATCGGTAGGCGTTGGATGGAGCTCGATCATGGTCTGCTCCCATTTCAATTCGGCGCGTGCACTGAGGCTGATGAGGGTCGACAGGGCAAAGGCAACGGTGTGTGTTTTCATTTTTTGGAATAGAAGCGCGTAATATAATCAGCAACTGCGTCTCGCCAAGTCCCAGGTGGCATGCCGGTCAACTTAGTGTATTTCGCGGTGGAAAGCACAGAATAGACAGGGCGCTGCGCGACCCAGTTGGCCATATCCTTTAGTTTGCGTGCGCCAACTGTTGTCGCTTTCAGAGGAAGGCCAGCCTCGTGACAACAATCCAACGCCCACTGTCCGTATTCCCGCCAACTGCATTCTCCCGCGTTGGCAAAATGCACAATCCCGCCATAATCGCCAGCGGGTGCGAAAAAGCGTGGGAGCGCTGCGGCGATGTCCAGCGTGTAGGTAGGGGTGGAAAATTTGTCGGCGATAGCGTCGACTTCCCTATTTTCCTGTGCTCCCTTGATGATTCCGTCGATAAAACTCGGTCTGTCAGGTCCGAACACCCAGGAGACGCGCACGACGAGGTGCCGATTTTCCACGGCGAGCACATTCTTCTCTCCAGCCAGCTTCGATTCGCCGTAGACGCTGATCGGCTTCGCTTTATCTTCTTCGATGTACGGTGCGCGTTTCTCTCCCTCGAAGACATAGTCGGTGCTGAAGTGAATCAACTTCGCGCGTTTTTCGCGGCAAATCCTCGCAAGAATGCCCGGCACTTCGGCGTTAATCAAAAAGGCGCGATCCCGCTCGGTCTCGCAAAGATCGACATTAGTGAATGCGGCAGCATTGATCAGCACATCCAAATTTGTCACGCGCAGTCTTTCGCGCACATCGTTCAAATTCGATAGATCAAGCTGCGCACGATTGAAGCCGGCGACGTCATATCTGTCTCGGTATTCGCGCATGAGCGCGGCGCCGAGCCGGCCGCTTGATCCAATGATGACAATTTTCATCGTCCCGTAGCGGCGATCTTTTGATCGCCCTTTCATAAAATCGGAAGTCGGAGACTGCCGCTACAGCTTAATATCTTCCAGCGCGGTCGAGCAACGGTGCCCACCAGGGTTGGTTGTCGACGTACCACTGAATAGTCTCCTCGAGGCCCTGTTTGAAATTGTGGCGTGGATTCCAGTTCAATTCCCTTTGCGCGAATGAGGAGTCGATCGCGTAACGGCGATCGTGGCCCAGTCTGTCGGGCACAAACGAAATGAGGCTGTGCGGTTTGCCCAGTTGATCGAGGATCATTTTGACGAGATCGATGTTCGCCATTTCGCTGCCACCTCCGAAATTGTAAATCTGGCCCGGTTTTCCCTCGAAAAGCGCGGCGACAATTGCGGCGCAATGATCGACTACATGGATCCAGTCCCGCACATTCATACCGTCGCCATAGACTGGGAGCGGCTCGTCACGGAGCGCCTTGATTATCATGAGCGGAATTAATTTTTCCGGGAACTGATAAGGGCCGTAATTGTTCGAGCAGCGGGTCACCAGCACCTCGTGCCCGTAAGTCTTGAAAGAGGCGAGTGCAAGAAGGTCTGCACCGGCTTTGCTTGCTGAATACGGCGAACTGGGATCAAGTGGGGATTGCTCGGTGAATTTGCCGGCCCGCCCAAGCGAGCCATATACTTCGTCGGTTGAGATTTGGACGAAGCGTTGGACGCCGTGGCGGCGTGCGCAATCCAGCAGCACACTCGTGCCGATCACGTTCGTGTGAATGAAGTTCAGAGGATCGTTGATGCTCCGATCCACGTGCGATTCTGCTGCGAAATTGATCACCGCGTAAAACCGATGCTCGGTCATCAGTGCGTCCATCTGATCGGCGTTGGCGATGTCGGCTTTGAAAAATTCATAACGCTCGCCATGTTCTTCGACCACGCCATCGAGATTGGCGAGATTGCCTGCGTAAGTGAGCACATCGACGTTGGTCACGTAGGCGGGCTTGTAATGTTGCAAAATATATCGAATAAAATTGCTCCCGATGAATCCGCAGCCACCGGTTACAAGGATGCGCATGGCAGCGCGTACTAGCAGCGCCGAGCAGGCCGCGCCAGCAGAATCTCCAACGCTGCCTCATCGCCTGGCAGACTGGAAGACGTGGCTGGCAGAAGCCGATTGGATCCCGTGGGCGATTCTGGGGCTAGCAGTGTTCCTGCGCTTTTTCCTGCTGGGTATCAAACCTCCGCACTTCGATGAAGGCATCAACGGATGGTTTGTCGATCAAGTGATGAAAAATGGGTATTACAGGTACGATCCCACGAACTATCACGGCCCGCTCCACTTTTATGTCCTGTTGCTGTCGCAGAGTTTGTTTGGCCGGAATCTGTGGGCGATACGGTTGCCGGTCGTACTCGTGAGCATCGGCTGTGTCTGGCTGGCTTTGAAGTTCGAACCGTTGGTGGGCCGAAACGTCAGCCGGATAGCCGCGCTGGCGATGGCGATCTCGCCCGGGTTCGTGTTTTACGGGCGCTACGCCATTCACGAGGTATGGCTGCAATTGTTCTCGATGATGTTCATCCTGGGACTGCTTGGGTTGTGGAGATTGGGCAGGCTGAATTATCTCTGGTATGCCGGCATGGGACTAGCCGGCATGATTCTAACGAAGGAGACATACGCCATTCATGTGGCGTGCGCGGTAATTGCGATTCCGGTTCTGGCGGTTTCGATCGCGCTAAGTCGGGTCCCCGATCTCAAGCCGGCGAAGCAAACGTGGACCTACATCGATCTTGCAATGGTTATCATTGTGGGCGCTGCCGCGGTCATCTTTTTCTATTCGGGAACTTTCCTTAATTGGAGCGGGGTGAAAGGGCTGTACCAAGCGTTCAAGGCGTGGACCGAGACTGGCGCGGCCGGTCACGGCCATGAAAAGCCGTGGGATTACTGGTTCAAAATCATGGGACCATCATTGGAATTCCGCCGGGCCGATTTTCTTGGTTACGAACTGCCGATGCTCGTCGGCCTGATTCTCTGCGTGTTTTGTCAAAAGTTTAAGAATGTCAGCCTCCGCTATCTCGCGATTTACGGCGTGGGAAGTTTCATTGCCTACAGCTGCGTCAAATACAAGACTCCGTGGTGCATAATTAGTTTTGGATGGCCTTTTCTCTATGTGTTTGGCGCCGCCGTGCTGCTGGTTCGCCCAAAACATTTGGGTCTGGTCTATCGGACAGTAGGCGTCCTTTTGTGCATTTCGCTCGCCTCGTCCGTTTGGCTGAATTACTTCCGTTGCAGCTCGCCGGATGAGCCTTACGCGTATGTCCAGACATACAACGATATGTTTAAATTAACGAGTCCGCTGCTGAAGCTGGCAAAACGAGATCCAGCTTATTATCATCTGACGGGACATCTGATCCGACCGAGTGTTTACCCGCTTCCGTGGGTCTTGGGCGATTTCGATCGAGTCGGCTACTATGAAGGAGGAAACATGCCCGCCAATGTCGACGGCGATTTTCTCCTCGTGCAGCAGGACAAAATTAAAGACGTCGAGTCAAAATTGAAAGGCGCGTATTACACTGACATGATGACGCTTCGTAACTACCAGGACCCATCCAAGATCTATTTCAGCGCCAAAGTGTTTAAAGAATTCTTCCCTGGCAAGGCACCGGATTTTGTCGGCAAAGGACCGGGCTAACCCAGGTTGTTTCGATGAAGTGGCTTTCGGCTGTTCTTACATTTGTCAATTTGTCGGTGGTCTCCGGCCTTGTTCTGGGCATGGTCGGAAGAGGTTTGAATGTGCTGAGCGCGGCGCTCGCATTGGTGTGCGGCGCTGCCTTTGCAGTTGCAGCTTTTCTTGGAACTTCTGACCCGCGGATTGCCGAAAAGCCTGCAAATGATCGCGGATCAGAACGGAAGCCGCGAAATGGTTCGCCAGCAGAAGGGGCGTCAAATGCACGCATTCTGGCAGCAATGAGGCGGTACCGTCGTGTGTGGTTCTGGGCAATGGCGGTGTTCTTCACGATGTTTGCGGTTCGATCCTTTTGCTGGTTGTTCTACATCGATGGTAGCGATTACAAGATCCAATCGCCAAACAATCTCGGCGATCTCTCGCTCCACCTGACGTTGATCAAAACTTTTGCCAACGGGGCCCCGCTTTGGCCGGATAATCCCATCTACGTCTTTAGCAAACTGCGCTATCCGGCAGGGATCGATTTGTTCAATGCGCTGCTTTTGCTGGTTCACGTCGATCTGATCACCGGGTTGGTTTGGGTCGGACTGGTTGCGTCGCTCGCAACCTTCTACGGATTCTACCGCTGGGGGGGCTCCTTCGCGATTGCAGGTTTCTTGTTCAACGGCGGAATAGCCGGTTTCCAGTTTTTTAAGACGTGGAAGTTTTTGGATTATCAGGGCACGGCGGCGGATATCGCCCACAAACCAATCGCATGGAAAAGCATCCCTCTGTCCATGTTCGTGACGCAACGCGGCTGGCTTTACGCAATCCCGGCAGGCGTCGTCCTGCTCTGGCATTGGCGAGAAAAATTCTTTCGTCAAGACGTTGTAGCTGGCTCGGTGAACACTAATGACGCTGAGCAAGCCATCACGGTAAACGCGCCCGGCTATCGGAAAGGTCCCCTGCCTTTCTGGGTCGCGCTGTCCGTTTACGCATCAATGCCTCTGTTCAATCTTCACACGTTTATCGCCCTGACGATCGTCCTGATCTTTGGGCTGTTTTTCGAGCGCCTCAGTGAATTTTCGTTCTTCGCTAATCTGGCTCGCAACGAAGGAATCGCCGGCATCGGTCGCTTGATTTTGAAACCCATGAAGTGGCCGGAAATTTTCCGTGGTGTGCCGATTCGCAGTCACGCCGCCGCGATGCTGGCCCTTGCATTGATTCCAGCAAGTTTTTTTGTTTGGCTGGTTACGGATCATTTTCGCGCAACCTCGGTACTCCAATGGCATCCGGGTTGGGCGCAGGATTCGCCGGATCTTGCCGCTCCGTTTTTCCGCATGGGTGGAACTGCGAATTTTGGATCTGCCACCACGTTTGGTTCGCTATTGCAAAAGACGTGGAACGGCGTCATCGCGCCGTTTTTTCAGTTTTGGTTGCCAAACTTCGGCTTGTGGGTTCCCTTGGCGATGGTGCTGGTGGGGTTGGTCGGCTGGCGTATTTGGAAAACCGGCTGGCGTTGGGGTGATAGACCGCCAGCTGACGTAGCGTTTGTCTTGCCCGCTGTTGTAATCTTCGGTGTGGGTTATTTTTTCAAAACCGCACCATGGGAGTGGGACAATCTCAAGCTCATGGTCTGGGGCTATTTTCTCATTCTACCCTTCCTATGGAGCGATATGGTCGGGCGCTGGGCATTTCCGGAACGGGCTGCGATTTGCATTGCGCTCTTCGGTTCGGGATTCGTTACCTTGCTCGGCGGATTGTCTGCCGGGCACCCAGGCTTTGGACTAATCGAACGCGCCAGACTCGACAACGCCGGCACGGCAATGCGGCCTTTGCCGATCGAAGCTCGCTTCGCCGCATACCCGACCTTCAACTGTCCGGTCTTGTTACAAGGCCGCAAAGCTGTTTGCGGATACCCGGGTCACCTCTGGACGGAAGGATTTGATTACAATGAGGTAAACAATCGGCTAACAGCCTTAATGAATGGAGCGGCAAACTGGCGAGAGGCTGCGCAGGGTCTCGGAGTCCGCTACATCTTCTGGGGCCAAGACGAAAAGACGAATTACCAAACCAGTACCAGACCATGGGAAGCGACGGCCTTCCTCGTTGCCTCCGGCGATTGGGGCGCAATTTATGACCTCGCAAGGCCAGCCCCTCACAACTGAGACGCCACGCCTTTTTCCGCGCTGGCAGAACCTTTCATTAAGCTGGCAAACTTGCGACGTCGTCGAAATGGATGTGCCAGGAAAACAAAGTAGATCGCGCGCACAAGACTGGTGAAACTGCAGGGAGGACTCGTTAGGCGCAAAGGTCCATTGCGCAAGGCCGCGAAAATCTTTTCGACCGTAAGCGCTGGCGGCATCGGGATACTAGTGTAATGCCGTCCAAAGGCGTGCAGCCGATGCGCGTCAGAAGTGGCGATCAACGGTTTGCCAAACCGGGACGCCACTCGTTTTGCGCGGCGGTTCGGATTGAAGAGGCCAACGTGAAAATGACAGAATTCGATGGCGTCGAAACAATCGATTTCGGCAACCAGTCGCGAGCCAATGGAACCGCCAAAAACATAGAACGGATGCGGTGCAATGATAAAAATCGAGCTTCCACGCCGCGCGCGCAGCCTTCGCAGATCGTCGAAATTCTTTAGCTCTGCGACCTCTTCGGGAGTCACATTCAGCACGATGACATCCGCGCCGCACAAACGCACCTCGGCCGCGGGAATAAGTAAAATGCCCATTGCTGCCGCATCAGCGAACACTTCCTTTCGATCAAACACGGCATCGTGCAGCGTGATCGCGAGAACGCCAAACCCGAGCGCGCTCGCGCTCTCCAGCAATTGATGGGCAGAATAATCCACCGCGTCCTTGGGATCATCGAGGGTGTGAATGTGTAGATCGATTTTGATCCAATTCTGTTCACTCGCCGCGCTCGCCTGCCGCGCCGTAGCTTTATGCGAAGGCTGGGTACTCATGCTCGTGCTCGTAGCTTAGTCGCGAATCGCCCGGATTTCATTCTGCTGCTCGGTTTAAGGGAGAATTGCGATTACAACACGACTAGAAGCATGAACCACAACACAAGCACCACTTGCAAGCGGTTGTCGTCTGCGGAAAGTTTGACGCTCGCGCACAAAGCTCGGGTGGTGGAATGGCAGACACGTACGTTTGAGGGGCGTATGCCGAAAGGCATGCGGGTTCAAGTCCCGCCCCGAGCACTTCTTTATTGCCAAGGTGCACCGGCTTCTCGTGAGATGATGGCAAGCTAATCGCCGGAGGCGCGAACAGAGCTCCGAAAAGCGGCGCGAGGACGCCCACGCACCCCCAAAGCTTCGCGAAACAGAAAGCACGCGCCCTTAATTTCGCACGCAGTGCTTTTGGAGTGCGATGCGTCTTCGCATCGCTTTTCCAACGCGTCCTAGACAACGCCTGTTACCTTTGTCAGCAATTAGACCTTTTCGTGCTGTTTCTCTTCCGATAGTCTTCGCTGCAATATGGACGCCCTTTATCTTGTCGGCATCGCGGTGCTGGCGCTGTTTGCGTTTGTGCTGGCGGTTGTTCTTTTCAACTTTTTTGGCCTTTGGCTCCGGGCGCGAATCGCAAATGCGCCGGTGAGTCTAGGTAAAATGGTCGGGATGCGGCTGCGCAAAGTGCCAGTTGGTCTGATTGTGGACAATCGCATCACCGCAGTGAAAGCCGGTATTGACGTTCGGAGCGATCCACTGGAAGCGCACTACCTTGCGGGCGGTGACGTGAGCCATGTGGTCCTCGCTTTAATCGCCGCTGATAAGGCAGGCATCTCGCTCGATTTCAACCGGGCGTGCGCCATCGACCTGGCAACGAAAGGTACCGGCAAGACTGTTTTGGAAGCGGTGAGGACGAGTATTAATCCAAAGGTCATTGATGCACCCAACCCGACAATGGGCCGTACGACCATCGACGGTGTCGCACAGGACGGAATCGGGGTGAAAGTCAAAGCGCGGGTCACAGTGCGTTCGCATCTCGATCGATTCGTCGGTGGCGCGACTGAGGAAACGATTATCGCCCGCGTCGGCGAAGGAATTGTCAGCGCAATTGGCTCTGCGCATTCCTACAAGGAAGTGCTGGAGAATCCCGATCGCATTTCCAAGACCGTTCTGGCCAAAGGCCTCGACAGTAATACGGCCTTTGAAATTCTTTCAATCGACATCGCCGATGTGGACGTTGGCGATAACATCGGCGCGAAATTGCAGACCGAACAAGCCGAAGCAGACAAACGCGTCGCGCAAGCGAAGGCCGAGGTGCGCCGGGCGGCCGCAGTGGCCGTCGAGCAGGAAATGCGCGCCAAGACGCAGGAAATGCGCGCCAAAGTGGTCGAGGCTGAAGCGCTCGTCCCGCAGGCGATGGCAGATGCATTTCGCTCGGGAAACCTCGGGATTATGGATTACGTCCGAATGAAGAATGTTCAGGCTGACACCTCGATGCGTGAGTCAATCGCCGGCGGAGACAAGCCGCGGACGGACGGAACGTGATTCATTGAAGCGTTTAAAGCGCTAAATTGTTGTTAAAGGAATTGTCATTCTGAGAGAAGCGAAGAATCTCTGATCAATTCTTCCGCCAAACCATAAGACCACAATCTGAGATGTTTCGCTTCGCTCAACATGACAACGATAGGATTGCCTGCTCCACCGCTTCAACGATATAACGACTTGACGACGATGTAACCAATGCTCGCTGTTCATCTCGAAAATCTGCTTTTCCTTTTGCTTCTCGTCGTTGCCGGGTTGTTCCAGCTGCTAGGGAGAGCGGCCCGCAAGGCAAGTGCAGATGAGACGAAGCGAACGTCAGAACCTCCGCCTCGAACGATGAAGCCAATTCCGCGTGCACCCGTAGAGTCGGACGAACAACGGGTCCGCAAATTTCTGGAAGCTCTTGGGCAGCCGCCCGCATCCCGGCCGCCACCGCCGGTTGCGCAGCGTCCAACTTATCGCAAGCCACTCGTGCTTCCGCACGTGCCACCGCTCGGGTCGCCCCTGCCCCCACTGGTAACGCGACCGCCGGATTTACGCAGCGAATTTGAAGTTCATCGTGAACCGATTCCCATTCCCGCCGAGCAGCCGCGCGCTGCTCAGCGTTCGACAGAACCGGTATTTCAAGTGCATGAATCAGCAGCATCGCCTGCACCAAGCTCGGCTGAACCTGCCGCGACGACACACGAAATCAGAACACAACCGCAAGTTGTTGTACCGCGCCGTGCAGTTGTCACCGCGACCTTGCTCCGATCAAAATCGAGTCTGCGCGACGCGATCGTTATTCGCGAAATTCTAGGGCCACCGCGCGGTTTGCGAATGCAAATGGATTTCGGCGACGCGATTTCGTGATCCAATGGTTCAACGCTTTAACGCTTCAACACTTCAACGTGCCCGGCAACGTCTTCAACCAATTTCTGCAAAGTTTTATGGAACGGAGGCGACCAAAACAGCTTCTGAATCCGAACCGAAGTTTTTTGATCCTTTCTCGGTTTCTCCTCGGAAGGAAGTGAAAAACCGTGGACATCTACGTCTACATGCAGGGCCAACGACGCGGGCCTTACGATAAGGCGCAACTACAAGAAATGTGGAACCGCGGCCAACTTCCCAAGGACGCGTTGTATTGGCACGACGGTATGTCCCAGTGGGCGGTGATCGCGGATCCGTTCGTGAACGCGAAGATGGCGCCTCCTTTGCCTGTAGACACCGGCAACGCCGAACCGATGACGTTTCCCCCCCATCGTAAATGCGGATTAAATCGGCGGCGCCTGCCGCCCGACTGCTTTCAGTGATCGAGCGCGGGAAAGGGAGGTCAGCCGAAACGCGCTTCATCCTTTTTGCTTTCGCAGTTTTCTTCCGGCGACAAGAGCGAGAACTGCTCGGCGCAATTTCTCGCGGTCTGCTGGATTGTCCATTTCCAGTTTAAGGTTCATCGCCTCCGCCACGGTTTTAGCGTAAGCAACGCCCTGCTGCTCGACCAATCGCTCCCAGCGTTCATCGGCCATAACCTCGATAAGATTGGAGACGGAGCGGTTCTCTAAAGAGGCCATTTGTTCAAGTTTGTTCCGTTGCTCCTCACGCACCGTCAGGTTGAGCTTCGGTTTGTTCTTGTTCTTTTTGGATTTTGCCATTCGCACGTAAATCGCGCCTCCGATCTCAAGCGGACGGGGGACCCGAAGTTCAATAAAAGTTTTTACACCTCGTTCTTCATAGCCGATCACGCAGGCTGAAAAATATACGCTAAAAAGCGTCGGCGCAAATATGTTCTTGACATACGCTATATCTACGTATAAACGACGCATTCCATGCATCGCAGTCGGGAGCAATCATGCTCCACAAGACAAACCAAACAAGACGACCAAACAACAAACCGAAAGCAAACATGAAAAGACAAATAGGAATCCTGACACTGGTGCCGGTTGGATGGCTGACCGGCTGCGGGTCTAATGAGCAATACTGGCAGCAACGCACGGCCGCAGTCAACGCCCTCCCGCCGAATCAGCGCGCAGCCGCGATGATTGAGCTAATGCAGGAACGTCGCGCCGAGCAGCTATTGCAGGAGCAACGCAACGCTGCCGCGTTGGCATACATGGGTCAGGGCTTACAGAATGCGGGTGCTATTTATGCGGCGCGTTCTTACACCGACCCTTACACATTCCAGAACCTACAGGCAGCGCGCCCGAGCACTCTCGGTACGCCGCTGAATCCGGTTCAGGTGCAGCTCAGACCGTAAATACGAAAATGCTCCCGGCTCCCTCTCAATTGTGCGCCTTGGACACACCTTACGTCAGGCGCAAGAGCATGATCTTCTGGACGCCGACGGCAAAGCCGAACTCGACGGCTTGCCTGTGCCGGCGCTCGAAATTTGCAGTGTTCTCGGCGGAGCAAAATTCATCACTAGCGACGTAGACATGCTGCAAAAGCTCCGCAAATCCGCCGCCGATCTTGGTGCTGATGCAGTTATACTCACCAAAGAAGGATCCACTACCGCGAGCATCTCCACTGCTGCCGGATCTTCCTCCGCCAACCTTTACGCCAACCCTAACTTAGCTACTGGTTCCGCCACCGGCTCATGGGGGGCCTATGGAGGAACATTTGAATACGCGCGAAACATGGGTATTGCGATCAAGTTCATCCAACGAAGCTGACGCTCAATCAAACTCCCGTCATCATCGTTACCGGCTAAGCGTTCTTCGATGTCGGTCATTCTCTTAAAGACCAACGGGCAAACCGGAGAAGCCATCTTCCCGGCTACGCTGCATGGCAAATTTACCCGGTGATAGCGTTGCAGCTCGTTGAATCGCGCTCGATTACTCTTGCAGAATCGCCCTATTGCGCATCTGTCTCGGTCATGTTGCCCTCTTCATTAAACACGCGGATGATCGCCCGGTGCGAGCGAGACCGAGAACGGTACTTCGCGTACGCGACCGCGCAGCGGACTGCGTCGGGTCCTGCATACCAGATTGGGCCGTATTGCAGCCGATCGCTGATCAGATCAAAGCCGTCTTGGTCCTTGCGGGGGCGGATCTCGTAAACGTCCTGGGCGGGCGTGGCGGACATTTCCACCCGGCTGTTTCCGTCGCCAAAAAGCTTGTCTGATGGCGTCTCGAGCAACCCAAGGCTGTTCTGTTCGGTACGCATGGCTTCCATATTGCTCATGTTCCAATACTGTGAAGACTAACAAAAGAAACATTTTCGTTACTTTTTCCGGAACACGGTTTTCGGTTGGACGCGTACACGATTCCGTTTGCACACTAGCTTTGCGAAGCAACAGCATCGCAGCGGCACAAGACTTCTTTTATCTGAAACGCGAGCCGCTCTTGTAACTGGAGCCAACGCGAACGCAGGGTCTCAGATCGAAAAACCGGGATGGGTTGCAAATGCGTTGTCGATCACAAGATTCCCTCGCTGGCGGGCTCGCTCTCGCAAGGCTGACGTGGTACGGGCTCCAGTAGCGTAGTACCACCACAGGTAAAGCGCACCGTACATCCAAGCCCCCTCATAGTCCCAACTGGAATCAGCTCCGGATTTCCCGCTACCAAAAACCGAGCCAGAAGGAAAGTTCGCATCGTGGGGTTTGCCGCCCTGGTGTCGAGATTCGTGAATCAGCGTCTCAGCCCGGCCGGGGACATCCTTGGAATAAAAGAACCCAAGATAAACCTCAACGAGACCGCCCGACTTGGACCGGGCGATCGCTGTTCCATCGCCACAAAAGCAGCGGAGATCATCTATGTTTTCCCGGACGTATCGGCGTCCCCAGTTCAGGATCGGCGCGCTATAGCTGTCGTTCAGATAGTCAGACGCAGAGTAAGTCAGCGCATAACAGCCGTTGAACGCACGGGCAAGTGGCTTGCTCGTGTTGCAGCAATCGTCCCATCCCCATCCGTCGTCCCAATACGCCTTGTTGCCACTGAAGCCGTAGGTATTCCAAAAGTAGTCCACGTACACCTGATTGCAGATGACTGCACCGTAAAAGTTGTCGCCACTGGCGGCCTTATCAGGAACTGTGTAGGTGCAGGAAGCCATCGTGTTACTCCCTCGTCGCACGCAAGTCAGGGGGTGGGGCCTCGCTCTTTACTTGAGGCGGGACAACAAACCGGCCGCCAATTGGCTGTGGCACACTGCGCACATCGACCTGTTTGATCTTGAGTAGCCCCTCCTCCTTCCTCTCCTTGAGGAGGCGCCTGAGCTTCCTTTTGTCGTCGTCGGTTCCCGTCTGCATCAGGCCCTGCACGCACGCACGCCGGATAGAGAACGTCCGGTGCGCGGCATGCTTTAGAAGCACCTCGCGGGCCTCCGCCACGTCATCCGCACTTAAACGGACAAGGGCCTCGACCGCAGTTGTCCGGATCATGACCTCTTCGCCCACTGTCGACATATCGTGCGATTTTTTGACCTTCTCCGCGGGAATCCTGGCAGCAATGATCCGGTTTAGCGGTTTAACTGCTTCTGGATAGCGAAGTTCGACGATAAGTTGCACGAGTGACCAACGGTCCAGATAGCGATCCTCGGGGAGATCGTCGTATTCCGCCACGATGACGTCCAGAACCCCTGGGCCCCATTTCGTGAGTGATCTCAACGCATGTCTGTAGCTCTCCTCCGCATCGTCGCCCACGCCCCCCATCCGGTTAATCGCATCGACGATCACCGCGTTGAGCTGCTTGTCCTTGCTGGTCTGGAATGAAAATGGGTGCTCCGTTCGCTGAGTCTCCAGAGTATCCGGACTCTCGAGAAACGGAGTATCGAAACCTTTGGAGGGCAACATCTTGATCTCCTTGCCTGTTGCTTCTCATCCTGTGCGCTCAGGCTCGGCGTGTCAACGGTCATCTTCGCGAAGTTCCGTTTCCTGGTCGCGGAGTTTACGAAAGAAACTCTGCAAAATTGCCGCGCATTCGTCTTGCAAAACGCCGGATGCAACATCGCACCGGTGATTCAATGTCGGCATTCGCAGAAGGTTCATCACACTTCCGGCCGCTCCGGCAGACGAATCTGTGCAACCGAAAACCAGACGACGGATTCGCGTGTGCACGAGCGCACCCGCACACATCGGGCACGGCTCCTTGGTTACGTAAAGATCACAGTCAGTCAGCCGCCAATCGCCCACAGCTGCTTCGGCTTCTGTTAACGCGAGCATTTCGGCGTGCGCAGTAGCGTCCTTGAGCAACCCCACCTGATTGGACGCGCGAGCGATGATCTCGCCTGAACGGACGACCACCGCGCCGACGGGTACTTCGCTGGCGTCGTACGCTTTTTGCGCTTGTCGTAATGCTTCGCGCATAAAGTGCTCGTCGTTTGGTGGATCAATCATCATCGACAAAGTTACAACAGTTAAAAGAGTTACATAGTTACAACGGCAGCTCCCGAGACCGTTGTAACGCTTGTAACTTTTTAACTTTTTAACCTGCGGCGGAAGCCGCGCTTGCCCTGAAATCTTCTTCGGCATATTAGGGACTGCTCATGCACGACAATATCGAATCGCATCTGGTCGAGAAACGCGTCTTCGAGCCACCGAGGGACTTCAGCAGGAGGGCGCGAATCAAGAGCCTCGGACAATATCGGCAGATGTACCGGGAATCGATGCGGCAGCCGGCAAAATTCTGGGCTCGAGAAGCGAGCGAACTCGTCTGGCGCGCAAGATGGAAAAACGTCCTCGAATGGAAGGCGCCGTTCGCGAAGTGGTTCGTCGGGGGAAAACTCAACATCTCGGAAAATTGTCTTGATCGACATTTGACTGGGCCGCGCCGAAACAAGGCGGCGATTATCTGGGAAGGTGAACCGGGTGAGAGACGCACGCTCACGTACCAACAACTGCATCAGGAAGTTTGCCGCTTTGCGAATGTGCTGAAGCGGAACAAAATCAAAAAGGGCGATCGGGTCATTATTTATCTGCCGAATATTCCCGAGGCAGCAATTGCCATGCTGGCCTGCGCGCGAATCGGTGCGGTGCATTCGGTTGTCTTCGGCGGATTTAGCTCCGATAGCATTCGTGATCGGATCATCGACAGCGGCGCGATCGCAGTTGTCACTGCCGACGGTGCATATCGAAGAGGCGGGATTGTCCCGCTTAAGAGAAATGTCGATGACGCACTCCGTGATGGCACGTCAATCAGGCGCGTGATTGTTTTTCGCCGTGCCGGGAACGACATCCACATGGAAGAAGGCCGGGACGTCTGGTGGCATCGAGAACTGGAATATGTGGATGCAAACTGCCTAGCTACGCCACTTGATAGCGAGCACCCGCTTTACCTTCTCTACACAAGCGGGTCCACTGGAAAGCCGAAAGGAATTTTGCACACCACCGGTGGTTATCTGGTGGGCGTTTATTCGACCACCAAGTACGTCTTCGATATTCGCGATGAAGATATTTTCTGGTGCACGGCTGACGTCGGTTGGGTGACCGGTCATAGTTACATCGTCTACGGCCCGCTGGCGAACGGCGCGACAGTTGTCATGTACGAGGGCGCCCCGAACTGGCCAGAGCCCGATCGGTTCTGGAAAATCATCGAGGAATATCGGGTGAACATTCTTTACACCGCCCCGACAGCGATCCGCGCATTTATTCGCTGGGGCGACGAATGGGTCGCAAAACACGATCTTTCGTCGCTTCGCCTGCTCGGCACCGTAGGCGAACCGATTAATCCCGAGGCTTGGATGTGGTACTACAAGAATATCGGCGGCGGACGCTGTCCTATTGTCGATACGTGGTGGCAAACCGAAACAGGATCGATTCTGATCACGCCTCTGCCGGGCGCCATTCCAACAAAGCCGGGCAGCGCAACCCTCCCGTTCTTCGGTGTCGATCCCGCCGTCGTCGATGAGAAGGGCCGCGAGGTCGGACCAAATATTGGTGGAAAGCTGATTATTCGCCGGCCCTGGCCTTCGATGTTGCGCACGATCTATGGGGACAAGGCGCGTTATCGACAGCAATACTGGAGTGAGTTTAAAGGTAATTATCTGACTGGGGATGGCGCCCGCCGCGATGAAGATGGCTATTTCTGGATCGTTGGCCGGATCGACGACGTTCTGAACGTCGCTGGCCACAGACTTGGCACATCGGAAATAGAAAGTGCGCTCGTCAGCCACGCGCGAGTCGCGGAAGCGGCGGTGGTGGGCAAGGCGGATGAATTGAAGGGGCAGGCAGTCGTTGCGTTTGTGACGGTGAAAACGGGAGTTGATGCCAGTCGTGAACTAAAGGAGGAATTGCGCGATCATGTGGCCGCGCATATTGGCGCGATCGCGAAACCTGATGAAGTGCGCTTCGCCGAAGCGCTCCCGAAAACACGCAGCGGAAAAATCATGCGGCGGCTTCTCAAAGAAATCGCAAGCGGAGCAGAGGTCACCGGCGACACCACCACGTTGGAGGATTTCAGCGTCTTAGCGAGATTAGCTGAATCCGAGGAGGCTTAGGGTAATGGAAATGACGAAAGCGAGCATTAAGCCGTGAGCTTCATCCGCACAGGCTTTCGTGAGATCGCATTGAAGGTCAAGCGCCAGCGGACGCGCATTGCGCTTCGTCACGAGGGGCGTCTTCTCCAAAGAAGTGAGATCAACCTCGGACGCGAAGGCACTGCGCAAGCAGCCAATTTCCCCGAACTACGCAATGAGATCGTTGCGCTGAAGAAACTGGAGCAGGAGCAAAAAGAAGTCGCACTTCGAATCGCGCGAATCGAAGAAGGAATAAAAACGATCGAAGAAGAACGGCAACAGAACGCGCGCGAACAAGCTGAGGCACTTGCAAAGCTGGAGGCAGAAAAGAAGCCGCTGCTCCAGCAGCAAAACCAGGCGAAGCATAATCTCGATGTGTGCGAGCGCGAGCTTGCCGGCGTGGAACGGCGCATTCAGGAGAGCGAAGCTGTGGATCGCAATCTCTTAAAAGAACTCTCGGATCTGCATGCGCTCAATCCGCCACCTGCCGACCTCGAAACTCGATCCGCCAACATCACTGCGCGGCAAGCGAGACTTCCCGAGGAGCGTGCAGAACTTGTCCGCGCACGCCTGGGCAGCGCAGATGCAGTGCGTCTGACAAAGGAGAAGCTGAACGCCGTCGAGGCGGAGCTTTCCGTGGTAGAAAAAAATATAGCGCGAACGCGAAGTGAGTTTGAAGCGCGTGACCGAAAGCTGAATGACAACATTCGCGCGCAACAGGAAGCAGCGCGCGAGGCGCGGGCACAGCACCAGACAGTCGAAGAGCGAAAAAATCCGGCCTATCTAAGCATCGGCCGGCATCTTGCTGCAAAGGGTGTTGCACCGCCGAACGCGCCACAGCTGCTGGCACAGGCGCACCGCCGCCGGGAGGCAGTGGATGCGCATCTGCAGCACAAAGCTGAGCTAGCTTTGCTCTCCAGCCAGATCGACAAGCAGGAGCTGAGGAAGTTTTACTTCAGCGTTTTCTCGGTACTCGTTCTGCTCGCACTCATATTGCTTGTTGTTTTCCAATCTCCCCGCGGACGTGAGTGGCTGCCGCAAGAAACCGATACGATCCTGTCGCTTAACGCCGAGCAGTTTGAACGCGCGAACCTTGCAAAACGCTGGCGCAACGAAGAGCCAGCGCTTTGGACAGGATTGATCGGCGCAGTAGTGTCGGTTCCAGGTTTGAATCTGCCTCGCGATGCAGTGCGTATCACGCGTGCGCTCACCACGAACGAAGCCGGAGAGACTCGAGAGTTTAACCTGGTTCAGGCGCGCCGTGACGTTTCCAAGGTCATTCATGCAATCACGACTGATAAGAGCTTCCAAAAGCGCTCCATCAGCGGCTTACCAGTATGGGAACGAGAGCCCACCTCCGCCGATGCTACGGCGGACAAGCCGGATTTCGCCGTAGCTCGAGTGGGACCCGCGACGCTCGCCGTCGGAGCACCTGAGGAAGTTGATGAACTGGTACTCGTGCGTCTTGGGATGAAACCGGACTTGAAAATAACCGGTCAACTATTCGATCGCTTCCAAGCGCTCGACCGTGACAGCGCGCTCCGGCTTATTTCCCGCGATCCACCTGATCTCGCACGCGTTTTCCACCCCATCTTTACGCGTGAGCTGCTCGAGGCTTCACAATTACTCGGTCTTGCAGTGAACCTGCAAAATCCGGTAAAAGCCAGAGTGCTAATAAAAGTGAAATCATCCACAAGCACGACCGATCTCGCCCGAAATTTGCACGACAAGCCGCAGCAGTGGCTGCGCTTGCCGGATACTCAATTGTTGCTTTACGCCCAAACGCCTGAGGTCCAAACGCACGACAGCTCGAACATTGAATTGCGGTTCACCATGCCCGAAGGCACCGCTCGCCTTCTGCTCGAACGCCTGGCAAAAACAGACACTCCTCAAGCAGTGGCAGCGTATTGACCAAACAACGAAAATGCGACGCTTTGATCTGTGTGTTTCGGTAATTGGTGGAATGGCGGCGGCGTTGGTGTCAATGGATGCAAATGCCAACGGACCACTCGTTGATGTCCGATCCGTTGATCCGACGATCACGGTCGACTTACGCTATGCAGGCCGACATAATTTCCTTGGATATTCGCTTTATCCCCGTGGAACACACGCACTCGCTCGTCCCGAAGTCGCTTCAGCTTTGGCTGTGGCCCAGAGCTTTCTGCGGCGTTACCAATATGGCCTCAAAATCTGGGATGCGTATCGGCCGGTAGCAGTGCAGGCCATGCTCTGGCAGGCGTCACACAACAGTGATTACGTTGCCAATCCCGAAATCGGCGCCGGCTCGCTGCATAGTTGGGGTATCGCCGTCGACGCCACCCTGGTCGACTCACGGATTCGCGACGTCCGCATGCCAACGGACTTTGACGATTTTACTCCCGCTGCAATGTTGCCTTACATGGGTTCCTCTTTCGAAATTCGCTGGAACCTGCGTTTGCTGAAGTACGCTATGCACAAGGCTGGTTTTTGCGGCTTGCGCA
>Ga0209056_10000300_pt1 | contig 55311 bp, 50 predicted proteins | sample GraSoiAngelo_114_FD_185876 | JGI IMG/M metagenome (GOLD analysis project Ga0209056, IMG submission 185876) | Grasslands soil microbial communities from the Angelo Coastal Reserve, California, USA - 14_0903_13_40cm (SPAdes) (version 2) | ecosystem: Environmental > Terrestrial > Soil > Grasslands...
GGGGGCCGAGGTGCTGGCCGTGGACCGCGCCCCCGAGGCGATCGCCGCCGCGCGCGCCCGGCTGGGGGAGGACCGGATCCGCTATTCCACTGGTCCGTTCGGCTCGGCCAAAGTGCTCGGCACCATCCAGAGCTTCCGTCCGGATCGCATCCTGCTGGACCTGGGCGTGTCGTCCCACCAGGTCGATCACGACACGCGGGGGTTTACCTTTCGCCCGGGCGCACTCCTCGACATGCGGATGGCCGCCGGGCTGGGCGTGACGGCCGCGGATGTCCTCAACACCTGGCCGGCGGAGCGGCTGGCGGACGCGTTCGCGCAGCTGGCGGACGAGCGGCACGCGCGGCGGCTCGGCCGCGTGATCGTGAAGCGGCGCGCCACGGCGCCGTTCGCGACCAGCGATGATCTCGTGGGGGCGATTCGCGAGGCGCTGGGTGCCCGCTCGGGGCCCTCGGACTTCGCGCGCCTGTTCCAGGCGCTGCGCATCGTGGTGAACCAGGAGCTCGAGCAGCTCGACCTGGCGCTGCCGGCGCTGCGGGCGGCGCTCGTCGCCGGCGGCCGGCTCGCCGTGATCACGTACCACTCGGGCGAGGACCGCATCGTCAAGCACGCGTTTCGCGACTGGAGCAAGTCGTGCGTCTGCCCCCCGCGCCAGCCCGTGTGCACCTGCCGCGGGCGGCCGCTGGGCCGCGTGCTCACGCGCAAGCCGATCGCTCCCGCGGCGGCGGAGCTGGCCGACAATCCACGCGCCCGCTCGGCGCGGCTGCGGGCGTTCGCGGTGGCGGACGGTGGCTAGGGGCCGCCACTGGGTGGCCGCCTGGCTGGTCGCGTTCCTTGTGACCACCTGGGTGGTGTACGCGCGGCAAACGGCCGCGATCCGCGCCGCGCGCGAGCTCACCGACCTGCGCGCCCGGCGCGCCAACCTCGAGGCGCACCGCGCCGACCTGGAGCGCCGCATCCGGGCCGCGCAGGGTCGCACCGTGCTGGTGCCGCGCGCCCAGCAGCGCCTGCGGCTGCACCTCCCCAGCGACAGCGAGATCATTCTCCTGCCCGCACCGGGTGGGTCGCACTAGCGATGGCGAAGCCCGCGGTGCGGCTCCAGGTGGTGGAAGTCGGCATCTTCGTCGCGCTCGCCCTCCTGGTCGGACGGGCGGCTCAGGTGCAGATCGGGCAAGGCCGCCGCTGGGCCGAGGAGGCGCAGGCGAAGCGCACCGAGCGGATCGTGCTGGCGGCGCGGCGCGGCACGCTGCTCGACCGCCACGGCACGCCGTTCGGGCTCACCCAGGAGACCTATCACGTCGGCATCGCGCCCAACGAGCTGCGCGACCCGGTGGCCGACGGCGCGCTGATCGCGCGACGGCTGGGCCTCACGGCGCGCGCCTGGCAGCAGGCAGTCCACAAGCGCTACGCCTATTTCGCGGGCCCGTACAGCGGGCTCGAGGTGCAGCCGTTGCGGAGCATCCGCGGCGTGCATCTCGAGGCGGTGCTCAACCGCTTCTATCCCGCCCCCGAGTTCGCCCGCGCCACGATCGGCCGGCTGGGCGACGACGGGCACGGCGCATCGGGGCTCGAGAAGACGCTCGACACCCTGCTCGCCGGTCGCGCGGGAGCGGCTGTGGTGCTGAAGGACCGCGAGGGTCGTGAATACGAATCGCCGGCGCGGGTGATCGCCGTCCCCGAGCCGGGGTTGGACGTGGTGCTGACGCTCGATGCGGACCTCCAGGAGATCGGGCAGCGGGCGCTGGACGACGCGGTGCGGCGCATGGACGCGGACGGCGGCGACGTGGTCATGCTCGACCCGGGGACCGGCGAGGTCCTGGCGCTCGCGTCGCGCCACCGTGACGGCGGCGCCCGCCCCAGCGCGTTCACCGACACGTTCGAGCCGGGCTCGATCGTCAAGATCTTCGCGGCCGCGGCCCTACTGGCGCACAGTCGGGTGGCCCCCACCGATCGCGTCTCGGGCGAGGGGGGTCGTTGGCGCATGCCCGGTCGCCCTCGGCCGATCACCGACGAGGATCCGCAGCCGACCCTGACGCTCGCCGACGCGATCCGTGTCTCGAGCAATATCGCGATGGCCAAGTTCGTGACGCGACTCAGTCCCGCGGAGCAGTACCTGACGCTGCGCGCCTTCGGCTTCGGGGCGAACACAGGGATTGAGTTTCCGGCCGAGGCGCCGGGGCGGCTGCGGCTGCCCTCCGAGTGGACCCGGCCCAGCGCGGCGAGCCTCGCGATGGGCTACGAGCTCGCGGTCACGCCGATTCAGGTGGCCGCGGCGTACGGCGCGCTCGCGAACGACGGGGTGCTGCTCGCCCCCACCCTGATCCGCGAGGTACGGACCACCGCCGGCGTGCTGTACCGTCACCGGCCCGAGCCCGTGCGACGCGCGGTGTCGCCCGCGGTGGCGGCGGCGCTGCGCGACCTGCTGCGCGGCGTGGTGGAGCGCGGCACCGGCACGGAGGCCGCGCTCGCGAATTTTCCCGTGGCCGCGAAGACCGGCACGGCGCGGCGGGTGGTGAACGGCCACTACTCACCCGGTGACTACATCGCGTCGTTCGCGGCGCTGTTCCCGGCCGACAGCCCGCAGCTCGTGCTGGTCGTCAAGATCGACCACCCTCACAAGGGGAGCTACTTCGCGGCCCAGACGGCGGCACCGGTGACGCGCTCGATGCTCGAGCAGGCGCTCGCCGCCCGCACGGTGGCGCTCGACCGCACCCGGCTCTCGCTCGCGGCGCCACGCGCCGCGGCGGCGCCGCTCGAGGACGACGGTGGCGTCGTGCCCTACGTGGTCCCCTGGCCGTATCAGCCCGACAGCGCCGCGCCCGGTCCGCGCGGCGCCGTCCCCGATGTGACGGGGCTGGGGATGCGCGAGGCCGTGCGCACGCTGCATCGCCGCGGCTTCCGCGTCACGCTGAAGGGCTGGGGCGCGGCCGAGCACACCTGGCCCGCGGCCGGCGACAGCGCGGCGGTCGGGTCCACGGTCACGCTGTTCGCCGGGGGGCCTGTCCATGCCCGCACGCCAGCCCCCCGCCGGCACCGGCGATGAGCCGGCTCGCCGAGATCGTCACGGCGCTCGAGCGCGGGTCCGTGCTCGTCGGGGCGCCCGACCTGCACACCTGGCCCGAGATCACCGGGCTCACGGCCGACAGCCGCAAGGTGAGGGCGGGCATGCTGTATTGCGCGGTGACGGGCTCGGTTCAGGACGGGCACTCGTTCGTCGCCGACGCGCGGCAGCGCGGCGCGGCCGCCGCGCTGGTGGAGCGCGAGCAGCCCGTCGACCTGCCGCAGATCCTGGTCCGCGACGGGCGCCGCGCCGCCGCCCTCGCGGCCGAGGCGTGGTACGGGCGGCCGGCGGCGCGGCTCGACCTGGTCGGCGTCACGGGGACGAACGGCAAGACGACGACGGTCACGCTGCTGCGCCACGTGCTCTCCGCGCTCGAGCCGATGGGGTCGATCGGCACGTTGGGGGCGTTCGATCCCGACGGCGCGCCCGTGGCGAGCGAGGCGGGCAACCTCACCACGCCCGGCCCGATCGATCTGCAGGCGACGCTGGCGGCGTTGGTGGAGCGCGGCGCGCGCGGCGCCGCCATGGAAGTGTCGTCGCACAGCCTCGATCAGGGGCGCGTGGACGGGCTCGAGTTCCGGGCTGCCCTGTTCACCAACCTGACGCGCGATCACCTCGACTACCACAAGACGCTGGACGCCTACTTCCGCGCCAAGGCGAAGCTCGCGCAGTATCTCGCGCCCGACGGCCTCGAGGTGGTGAACGCCGACGACCCCGCGTGGGGCCGGCTGCGCCGCGAGCACCGCCGCGTCACTTTCGGGGAGCGCGGTGGCGAGGTGACCGCGCGCCGCGTGACGCTCGACGCCCAGGGCGCGCGCTTCGAGCTCGCCACGCCGATGGGCGGCGCGGCGGTCCGGCTTCCGCTGCTCGGCCGCTTCAATGTGACGAACGCGCTCGGCACGGCGGCGTGCGCCTGGGGTCTCGGCGTGCCGGTCGAGACGGTGGCCGAGCGGCTCACCAACGCGCCCCAGGTCCCCGGACGGATGGAGCGGATCGCCGGGCGGCCGTGTACGGTGCTGCGCGACTACGCACACACCCCGGACGCGCTCGAGCGCGCGCTCGAGACGCTGCGGCCGCTCACCAGCGGCCGGCTGATCGTCGTGTTCGGCGCCGGGGGGGACCGCGATCCGGGCAAGCGCGCGCCTATGGGCGAGGTGTGCGCGCGCCTCGCCGACATCGCCATCGCCACGTCGGACAACCCGCGCACCGAGGATCCGGAGAAGATCCTCGACGCCGTGGAGGCGGGGATGGGAGCGAAGCCCCACCACCGCGAGGTCGATCGCCGCCGCGCCATCGCGCTCGGGCTCGAGCTAGCACGCCCGGGAGACACGCTGCTGCTCGCCGGCAAGGGGCACGAGACCTATCAGGTCGTGGGGACCGAAAAGCAGCCGTTCGACGAGCGGGCGGTGGTGAGAGAGCTGGGCGCTTCGTGAGAGAAAGGGTGCGGAGTGCGGAATGCGGAGTGCGGAGTGTCGGGGGGAGTGTCGTCTTGCGATCGAACTCTCATTGCTACTCCGCATTCCGCACTCCCCATTCCGCACTGGGGGTGGGGCTGTGAGTGTTTGGGACTCGGCGCGCGTTTCCGCCGCGCTCGGCGTGTCTGGGCCTCGGGGCCTGCGCTTCTCAGGGGTGGGGACCGACACCCGCCACCTCGCGCCCGGTGCCCTGTTCGTCGCGCTCCAGGGCGACCGCTTCGACGCCCACGCATTCCTCGATCAGGCGCGGGCGAACGGGGCCGCCGCGGCGGTGGTACGGGCGGGCACGCCGGCGGTGGAGGGACTGCCGCTCTTCGAAGTCGCCGACACGCTCGCCGCCCTCGGGCTGCTGGCGCGGGCGCGCCGCCGGCTGTTGCCGCCAGGCAGCCCCGTGGTCGGCGTGACGGGGTCGAGCGGGAAGACGAGCACCAAAGAGATGATCCGCGCCGTGCTCGCCACCACCTACCGCGTGCACGCGACGGGTGGCAACCTGAACAACCTGGTGGGCGTGCCGCTGACGATCCTCGCGGCCCCCGACGACGCCGAGGCGCTGGTGATCGAGGCAGGCGCGAGCATTCCCGGAGAGATCCCGCGGCTGCGCTCGGTGATCGAGCCGACGATCGCGGTGATCTCGAACGTGGGCTACGCCCACGTGGAGGGCTTCGGCTCGCTCGCCGGCGTGATGCAGGAAAAGCTCGCGCTCGCGGACGGCGCGCGGGTGACCGTGGTCGGCACCGACCCGCCGGAGCTCGCGGTGGCGGCGCGGCGCCGGGCGCACACGGTGGTCGCCGGCACCGGGCCGGAGGCGGACGTGCGGCCCGACGCGGCCGAGCTCGACGACGGCGGCCACCCGCGGCTCACCTGGCGCGGCCACACGGTCACGCTGCCCGTGGTGGGGTTCCACCAGATCGAGAACGCGCTGATCGCGCTCGCGGTGGGACGCGAAGTGGGAGCGGATCCGGCGCGGGCGGTGGCGGCGCTCGCCGGTGTGCGGTTGCCCGGCGGGCGGGGGGCGATGCTCGAGCTGGGCGGCCTGACCGTGATCGACGACACCTACAACGCGAATCCGGGCTCGCTGCACTGGGCGGTGAAATTCGCGCACTGGCTGGCGCAGCGGCGGGGGCGGCCGCTGGCGGTGGTCGTCGGCTCGATGTTGGAGCTCGGGCCCGAGAGTGCCAGATTGCATGCGCTCGCGGCGGCCGAGATCGCCGCGCTCGCGCCGGCCGTGGTCGCCGCCGTGGGGGAGTTCGTCCCGGCGTTCGAGCCGCACCGCGCGGCGCTCGGCCGGCGGTTATTGATGGCGCCGGACGTCGATGCGCTCGGGCCGCGCCTCAAGGCGGCGTTGCGGGGCGACGAAATCGTTCTACTCAAGGCGTCACGCGGCGTGGCGCTCGAGCGGGTGTTGCCGCACCTGAACTGAGGGGGGCGAGGGATCGGACGTGCTCTACCACTTGCTCGCGCCGCTCGCGAAGCAGCACATCCTGTTCAATCTGTTCAACTACCTCACCTTCCGCGCGGCGGGCGCCGTGGTCACCGCCCTGTTGCTCGCGTTCCTCGCGGGGCCGGCCATCATCCAGCGGCTGCGCGAGCGCAACGTGGGGCAGGTGATCCGCGCCGAAGGACCGGCGAGTCACCACGCCAAGCGCGGCACCCCCACGATGGGTGGCGTGATCATCATTCTCGCGACCATCGTGCCGACGCTCCTCTGGGCGCGGCTCGACAGTCCCTACTACGTCGTGGTGGCGGTGGTAGCCATGCTGTGGGCTGGTGCGATCGGGTTCCTCGATGACTACCTGAAGATCGTGCGCGGCAAGTCCCAGGGCCTGGTGGCACGCTGGAAGCTCGTCGGCCAGGTCACCTTCGGCGTGGCGCTCGGCCTCGTGCTCATCCGGTGGCCGATGGCCCCGGACCTGCCGGCTGCGTCCACCCAGCTGCCGGTGTTCAAGTACATCCTGCTCGTCCTGCCGCGGCCCCTGTACCTGCTGTTCGTCACATTCGTCGTGACCGGCACCTCGAACGCGGTGAACCTCACCGACGGCCTGGACGGCCTCGCCACCGGTCTCACCGCCATCCTCGCCGGTACGTTTGCGGTGTTCGCGTACGTGTTCGGCCGCATCGACTGGACGCGCTACCTGCTCGTCTACTTCCTGCCCGGATCCCAGGAGCTGACGATCTTTTGCGGCGCGCTGGCCGGCGCGGCGCTGGGCTTTCTGTGGTTCAACGCGCATCCGGCGCAGGTGTTCATGGGCGACACGGGCGCGCTGGCGATCGGCGGCGCACTCGGCACCGTGGCAATCATGCTCAAGGCGGAGTTTCTGCTGCTGATCGCGGGAGGCGTGTTCGCGGCGGAGGCGGTGTCGGTGCTGCTCCAGACCGGGGTGTACCGCTGGAACAAACGGCGCCGCGGCAAGGAATACGCGGATGCGCATCGCGTGTTTCGCATGGCGCCGCTGCATCACCACTTCGAGAAGCTCGGGTGGGCGGAGCCACAGGTCGTGATGCGGTTCTACATCCTGGGGGTCATGTGCGCGGCGATCGCCCTCGCGACGCTCAAGGTGCGATGATTCCGGAGCCGTGGCGCCACGGCGTCGTCGCGGTGGTGGGCCTGGGGAAGAGCGGAGTGGCGGCGACGAAGCTGCTGGCGCGCGCGGGCGTGCGGGTGTACGCGAGCGACGCCTCCGACCACCCCAACGGCGGCGACGCGCTCGCGGAGCTGCGGCGCCTCTCGGGCGTGTCGCTCGACGTCGGCGCCCACGACCTAGCGAAGATCCGCGGCGCGGCGGCGGTGATCGTGTCACCGGGCGTGCCTCCCGAGGCCCCGCCCCTCGCCGCCGCGCGGGAGGCGGGCGTGCCGGTCGTCTCGGAGATCGACCTGGGGTTCCAGGCGCTCGCCGCGTCGGGCGTGCGCTCCATCGCGATCACCGGCACCAATGGCAAGACGACCACGACGGCCCTCGTTGCGCACCTGCTGCGCGCGGCGGGGCTCCAGGCCGAGGCCGCGGGGAACATCGGCCGCCCACTCGCCGACATCGCCGTGCGGGGCGACCGCTATGAATGGCTCGCGATCGAGGTCTCGTCGTTTCAGCTGCACGACAGCCCGCACTTCGCCCCCGACTTCGGCATCCTCACGAACCTCGCCCCCGACCACCTGGACCGGTACCGGGCGGTGGCGGACTACTACGACGACAAGCGCCAGCTCTTTCGGAACGCGGGGCCGGCGAACGTGTGGGTGCTGAACGGCGACGAGCCTGCCGTGCTCGAGCTCGCGTCCGGCGCCAAGGGTCGCCGGCTGTTGTTCTCGCTCACGGGCCGGGCCGACGGCTGGTACGACCGCGCCGAGCACCGCTTGCGGCTCGGTGACGAACCGCTGCTCCCGCGCGACGAGCTGCAGCTCCTGGGCGACCACAACGTCGCCAACGCCCTCGCGGCCGCGCTGGCGGTGCGGGAAGCGGGTGTCGCGCGGGAAGCCATCGCGCAGGGCCTGCGCTCGTTCCGCGCGCTGCCCCATCGGCTCGAGACAGTGCGCGAAGTGGACGGCGTCCTGTGGATCAACGATTCCAAGGCTACGAACATCGCGTCGACCGTCGTGGCGGTCGCGGCCATGGAGCGCTCCTTCGTGCTGCTGCTCGGCGGGCGTCACAAGGGCGAGCCGTATACCAGGCTCGGGCCGCTGCTCAAGGAGCGGTGTCGCTTGGTGATCGCCTACGGCGAGTCGGGTCAGCTGGTGGAGCGGGACCTGCGCGGGCAGGTGCCGCTCGAGCGGGGCACCACCTTCGAGGACGTGGTGGCGCGAGCCCGCCGGGCGGCGCGCGCGGGCGACGCGGTGCTGCTGTCGCCCGCGTGCTCCAGCTACGACATGTTCAAGAATTACGAGGAGCGAGGAGCGACGTTCCGCGGACTGGTGGAGGCTATGTGAGGGACCTCCGTTGGGAAACGCGCCTCCTGGCGCTGGTCGCGGCGATCCTCGTCGTGTTCGGGCTCACGGCGGTGTACGGCGCGTCGAGCCTGCTGATGATCTCGGGCGGGCAGGTTGGCTCGAGCTTCGCGCTCAAACAGGCGCTCGGCGCGGCCGTGGGGGCCATTGTCGCCGCGCTGCTGGCTCGCTCGGACTACCGCCGCTGGCAGCGGTGGGCCTGGCCCGTGCTCGCGCTCGCGGCGGTGCTGCTCCTCATCCCGTTGCTGCCCTTCACCCACGGCATCGCCCCCAGCATCAACGGCGCGCGCCGCTGGGTGAACCTCGGGTTCGTGACGGTGCAGCCGTCCGAGCTCGCCAAGTTCGCGGTGGTGGTGTGGACCGCGATGCTCGCGGCGAAAAAGGGCGAGCGCATCCGCACCTTCAAGTACGGCCTGCTGCCCTTCATCGTAGTGCTGGCGCCCCTCCTGACGCTGATCTTTTTCGAGCCCAACCTCTCGATGGCGCTGCTCGTCGCGCTGCTCGCAGGCGTCGTCCTGTTCACGGCGGGCGCCCGCATCGGCCACTTTCTCGCGGTCGCGGTGGTGGCGACGCCGCTCCTGTTCGGCGCGGTCGCGAGCGCGCAATACCGCCTGGCCCGGGTGATCACGTTTCTCAACCCGGGAAGCGCCCCGTCCGAGGCGACGTGGCAGGTGCACCAGTCGCTCGTCGGCATCGGGGCGGGGCGCCTGTTCGGCGTCGGCCTCGGACAGGGACAGCAGAAACTCGGCTACCTGCCGTACGCCTACTCCGATTTCATCTTCTCGACGATCGGTGAAGAGTGGGGATTCCTGGGAGTCCTGGCCCTGCTCGTCCTGTTCGGCACGTTCGTGTGGCTGGGGTTCCGCATCACGCGGTCGGCGCGCGACTCGTTCGGCCAGCTGCTCGCGGTGGGACTCACCGCTTTGATCGGGATCACCGCGGCGCTGCACGTGGGCGTGAGCCTCGCCTTGCTGCCGGCCACCGGTATCACGCTGCCGTTTATCTCGTACGGGCGGTCGAGCCTGTTCGTCGCGCTGGTGGCGACGGGGGTGCTGGTGAGCGTGGGGCGGGGTCGGAGAGCGCAATAATGCGGAATGCGGAGTGCGGAATGCGGAGTGAACCAAATGCGGAGTGCGGAATGCGGAATGCGGAATGGCAGCGCGGGTTTCGTTTCGCGATTCGACCCTCCCCTTATACTCCGCATTCCGCATTCCGAATTCCGCGTTCGGCGCGCCCATGAAGGTGTTGATCGCAGGAGGCGGGACGGGCGGCCATCTCATGCCTGCCCTCGCACTGGCGGAGGCCCTGCGGGGGGCGGAGCGGGGCATCGAGCCGGTGCTCGTCGGCGCAGCGCGCGGGATCGAGGCGCAGGTGCTGCCCCGCTATCCGTTCCGCCACCGCCTGCTCCCGATCGAGCCCATCTACCGGCGCGCCTGGTGGAAGAACCTGCGCTGGATCCTCATCGCCGGCCGGGTGTGGCGCGCCGTGGGACAGGTGCTCGACGCCGAGCGCCCCGCGATCGTCATCGGCACGGGCGGCTACGCCGCCGGCCCGGTGGTGTGGCGCGCGCAGCGCGCCGGTCTGCCGACCGTGCTGGTCGAGGAGAACGCCTTTCCGGGACTGACCACGCGCTGGCTCGCGCGGCGCGCGCGCCAGATCCACCTGGGGTTCCCCGAAGCCCGCGCGCGCCTCAGGGTCGGCACTGCCACGCAGGTGTTTACGCTCGGGAATCCGGTGCGTCCGCCTGAGCAGGGCCCGCGCGCGACCGCCCTCGCGGAGCTGGGACTGAGCCCCGAACGCCCGACGCTGCTGGTGTTCGGCGGCAGCCAGGGAGCTCGGGCGATCAACTACGCCGTAGCGGGCGCGCTCGAGCGCCGCCTGTTAGACGGCGTGAACGTGCTGTGGGGCACCGGCATGGAGCACGCCGCCGCGCTCGCCCGCTACGCGACGCCGGGTCGGGTGGTGATCCAAGGATTCTTCGATCCCATGACCGTCCCGTACCGGGCGGCCGACGTCGTCGTGGCGCGCGCGGGCGCGATGACGGTCGCGGAGCTGTGCGCCTGGGGCAAGCCGAGCATCCTCGTCCCGCTCCCGAGCGCCGCCGCCGACCACCAGACCAACAACGCGCGGGCCCTGGCGGAGGCGGGAGCGGCGATCCTGCTTCCCGAGCGGGACCTCACGGCGTACTCATTCGCCAACCAGGTCGACCAGCTGATCGGGGACCGCACCCGGTTGGAGTCCATCGCCGCCCGGGCGCGGGCCCGGGGGAACCCCAACGCCTCTCGGGACATCGTGTCGAAGATCTTGACAGTTGTTGGGTAAAAACGTGGTGCTCTCTTTCGCAAGTTTCGTAGATTCGCTATATTAGCCCCCCACTAATGAACTTGTTTGCGACGGTGGATCCCCGGCCGGTCCACTTCATGGGGATCGCCGGAGCGGGCATGAGCGGCTTGGCACTCCTCGCCAGGCAGCAAGGCGTCACGATAACCGGCTGTGATAACGATCCCTCGGGCGCCGCCGATTTGGCAGCCCTGGGGGTGGAGATATGGCGGGGACACGATCCGGGGCACGTCGTGGGAGCCCGGGCGCTCGTGGTCACCGCAGCGGTGCCGGGAGACCACCCGGAGCTGGAGCGAGCACGCGCCCTAGGGGTCCCGGTGGTACGGCGGGCTGACGCCCTCAGCCAGGCCGTCGCCGGTGGAACGGTGGTCGCCGTGGCGGGGACGCACGGCAAGACGACCACCACGGTGATGGTCACGGAGGCGTTGGCGGCCGCCGGGCGGGATCCCACGGGACTCGCCGGCGGCCGCGTCGCTCGGTGGGGCGGCAACGCCCGAGTGGGAAAAGGGCGGCGGGAGCTGTTCGTGGTGGAGGCGGACGAGTTCGACCGCGCGTTCCTGTCGCTCGCGCCGACCGTGGCGGTGGTGAACAACGTCGAGGCCGATCACCTCGAGTGCTACGGCGGGAGCATGGCGGCGCTGGAAGACGCGTTCGCCGAGTTCGCCGGCCGGGCGCGGCGGGCGATCGTCGGAGTGGACGACGCGGGTGCGGCGCGGGTGGCGGCGCGGCTCGCCGTCCCGGTGTGGCGGGTGGGGTTGGGTGCCGGCGTGGACGTGCGCATCGCCGACCCGGCGTTGGGCGAGCGCGGCTCGGCGGCGCGGATCGAGTTGCCCGGTGGTCGGGCACTCGCGCTGCGACTGCGGGTCCCGGGGCTCCACAACCTGCGCAACGCGGCGGCGGCGCTGGCGGTGGTGCACGAGCTCGGAGCCGATCTCGAGCAGGCGCTCGCCGCGCTGGCGGAATTCGGCGGGGTGGGGCGCCGGTTCGAGCGGGTGGGTGAGGCGCGCGGCGTGACGGTGGTGGATGACTACGCGCACCACCCGACGGAGGTCGCGGCGACGCTCGCCGCGGCGCGGCAGGCGTTCCCGCGGCGCCGTGTGGTGGCGGTGTTCCAGCCGCACCTGTTTTCGCGCACCGCACTGCACGGTGAGGCGCTGGGCCGGGCGCTCGCGGCGGCGGACGTGGTGGTGGTGGCCCCGATCTACGCGGCGCGCGAGCAGCCGCTCGCGGGCGTGAGTGCCGATCTCGTGGCACGTGGAGCGGCCGGCGCGGGCGCCACCACGATCGCGGTGCGCGAGCGGGCGGGACTGACCGAGCGGGTGGTCGAGACGGTACGGGCGGGCGACGTGGTGTTCACGCTCGGGGCGGGGGACATCACGCGCGTCGGGCCCGAACTGCTGGCGCGGCTGGGGAACGCAGCGTGACGAGGGCCTTACCGCGCTGGCGGCGGCGGGCGCTGGTGGGCCTCGCGGGATCGGGCGTGCTCACGCTGCTGTGGCTCGGCGCGCCGTTCGCGCTGCGGCGGCTGCGGGTGTTCCGGGTGCGACAGGTGGAGCTCGTGGGCGTGCGCAATCTCGCCCCCGACGCGGTGATCGCGGCATTGCGGCTCGGACCCGGGGCGAGCGTGTTCAGCGATACGCGGCTGCTCGCTGACCGGGTGCGCGGTCTCGCCGGTGTGGCGGAGGCCCGGGTGGTGCGTCATCTGCCGGCGGCGCTGACCGTCGAGCTGCGGGAAGTGGAGCCGGCGGCGCTCACGCCGGGCCCGCGCGGGACGCGCCTGGTGGCGGTGGACGCTGCGGGTCACCCGCTGCCGTTCGATCCCGCGCGCTCCGGGCTCGATCTGCCGATCGCGGCGAGCGGCGACTCGGGGGTGGTGGGCGTGCTGGCGCTGATCCAGTCGGTGGATCCGGCGCTGTTTCAAACCATCACCGGCGCGCGCCGGATGGCGCGCGGCGATGTGCTGCTGGAAGTCGGGTCGCGACGGGTGCTGGTGCGGCGCGACGCCGGGCCGGAGGTGATTCGGGCCGTGGTGCTGGTGGCACAGGATCTCGCGGCGAGGGGGCGTTCCTACGTGGAGCTCGATGCCCGCTTCGCGGGCCAGGTGATCGTGCGGCGCAAGGCGACCGCGGACGGGACCGGTGAGGGAGGCGCGTGAGCCGGGATCGCCAGGTCGTGGCCGGGCTCGATCTCGGCAGCACCAAGACGTGCGCCGTGATCGCGGAGGTGGTGGGGGACCTGCCGCGCCTGCCGCTCGCCAAGGTGCTGGGGGTGGGGCTCGCGAAGAACGCCGGCGTGCGCCGGGGCATGGTGCGCGACATCGACGAGACGAGCCGGTCCATCGTCGCCGCGCTGCGCGACGCCGAACGGATGGCGGGGGTGAAGGTGGGCGCGGTGACCTGCGGGATAGCCGGCGAGCATGTCTCGGCCCGCACCTCGACCGGCGTCGTGGCGGTGTCGGGGGACGAGATCACGCCGGAGGACGTGGCGCGCGTGAACGAAGTCGCACGCGCCGTCTCGCTCGGGCGGGACCACGAGCTGCTGCACGACATCCCGCAGGGATACAAGGTCGATCAGCAGGAAGGGATCTCGGATCCCGTGGGGATGACGGGGACGCGGCTCGAGGTGGAAATGTACCTGGTGACGGCGCAGTCCACCGCCGCCCAGAACATGCGCCGCAGCGTGGAGCGGGCGCACTACCGGGCCGCCGACCTGGTGCTCGAGCCGCTCGCCGCATCGTACGCAGTGCTGACGGACGACGAGAAAGAGCTGGGCGTCGCCCTGGTGGAGGTCGGCGGCGGCTCGACCGGGGTCGCGGTTTTTCACGAGGGGAAGATCCGCCACCTCGCCTCGATCAAGTTCGCCGGTACGCACGTGACGAGCGACATGATGCAGGGGTTGGGCGTGACGCAGGCGGACGCGGAGCGGCTCAAGGAGCGGCACGGCGTCGCGTACCAGCCGCTGGTGGACGCGTCGGAGATGATCAACCTGCCGTCCACGCCGAGCCAGGGCGCACGGCAGGCGTCCCGCGAGCTGTTGTCGCACATCATCCACCAGCGGGTGGACGAGATCTTCCAGCTGGTGCAGCGCGAGTTCGAGCGGGCGGGGTACGGGGGCGGCCGCTTGCCGGCCGGGGTGGTGCTGACGGGGGGAACGGCGCATCTGCCGGGAATGGTGGAGCTGGCACGCGAGGCGTTCGCGGTGCCGGTGCGGGCCGGGAGCCCAGAGCAGGGGATCTCGGGACTGGTCGACAGCGTGCAGGCGCCGCGCTACGCGGTGCCGGTCGGGCTGGTGCTGTACGCCGCGCGGCGGCTGGCGCAGGGCGGCGCGGCGGGAGGGGGCGGCTCGCTGGTCCGGAGCGCGGGGGTCGACAAGCTGTTCGGACCGCTGAAGCGGTGGTTGCAGGACTTCTTCTGATCGGTCACCCGAGGGAGCCATGATCTTCGAGCTCGAAGAGACCGTCTCGCAGAACGCCCGGATGAAGGTCGTCGGTGTCGGCGGCGGGGGCGGCAACGCCCTGAACCGCATGGTCGACGAGGGACTCCAGGGCGTCGAATTCATTTCCGTGAACACCGACGCGCAGGCCCTGCTCAACAACAAGGCCGACGTGAAGGTGCAGATCGGCAAGAAGCTCACCCGCGGGTTGGGCGCCGGCGCGCGCCCCGAGATCGGCCGCCAGGCCATCGAGGAAAACCGCGACGAGGTGCTGCACTCCCTCCAGAACGCCGACCTGGTGTTCGTCACCTGCGGCATGGGCGGGGGCACCGGCACCGGCGCCGCGCCGATTATCTCCCAGATCGCACGTGATTTGGGTGCCCTCACCATCGGCATCGTGACGAAGCCCTTTCTGTTCGAGGGCCGCAAGCGCATGCGCCAGGCGGAAATGGGCATCGCCGAGATGCGCAAGCACGTCGACACCATGGTCGTGGTGCCGAACGAGCGGCTCTTGGCCGTGGTGGGCAAGGGCATCCCGTTCCAGGACGCCCTGAAAAAGGCCGACGAGGTGCTGCTGCACGCCACCCAGGGCATCTCCTCGCTCATCACGGTCACGGGTATCGTGAACGTCGATTTCGCCGACGTGCGCACCGTGATGCAGAACGGCGGCGCGGCGATCATGGGCACCGGCATGGGGCGGGGCGAGAACCGCGCGATGGAAGCGGTGCAGCAGGCGATCTCGTCGCCGCTGCTCGACAATATCTCCATCACGGGCGCGACGGGCGTGCTCATCAACATCACCGGCGGCGAGGACCTGACGCTCGGCGAGGTCACCCAGATCTCCGACGTCGTCAAGGACGCGGCGGGCGAGGAGGCCGAGATCATCTTCGGAACCGTGAACGATCCGGCGATGCACGGCGAGATCCGCGTCACCGTGATCGCGACGGGGTTCGACCGGCAGAGCGCCGCCGCGGAGGTGCCGGGCCGGGCGCCGGGCGTGCTGCCGTTCCGGGAGCGCGGCCGGCCGGCGGTCGCGCCGCCCGGGTACGTGAAGCCGGCCGAGCAGCCGGCCCGGCGCAACGCCGCCGCCAACCCCCCGCTGCCGGCGGAGCTGAACGAGCTCGAGATCCCCACGTTCATCCGCCGGCAGATGGACTAATGCCGTCGTCCTGGCGCGCGAGCCATTACATCGTCGCCGGCGTGCTGGTCGCCGGCGGCCTCGTCTGGGCCACGGGCGTCGCGTGGCCGTGGCGGCGGCCGCTCACCGCGCCCGCCATCCTGGTGAACGCCGCGTACAGCGACGCGGACGACGCGCTGGGCCGGCGCGAGCGGCTCGCCGACGTGCTGGAGCGCGCCGGCGTGACGGGCCGCGACTATGCGAGCTTCCTCGCCGCCGCCAAGAGCCTGCCCGTGCGCCGGCTCCGCCCGGGCCTGGCGTTCCAGGTTCGCCGCCTCAAGACCGACAGCGTCGCGAGTCGCATCACCATCAGGCTGTCGCCGGAGCGGCGCCTCACGGTGAACCGCAGCGACTCGGGCTGGGCGGAGACGGTCGAGACGATCCCGTGGACCGTCACCAGGCTGCGCGTCACGGGCACGATCGAGTCGTCGCTGTACGACGCGTTAGACAGAGCCGTCTCGGACACCTTCCTCCCTGGCGCCGAGCGACGCCAGCTCGCCTGGGCGATCGCCGACGTGTACGACTGGGAAGTGGATTTCACGCGCGACATCCGCCCCGGCGACCGCTTCACGGTGCTGCTCGATCGCCTGGAGTCGTCCGAAGGGGAGCGGCGCTTCGGCCGCATCCTGGCCGCACGCGTCGACGTCGCTCGCACGCCGGAATACGCGTTTTACTTCGAGGATTCGACGGCGGGTCGCGGCGGCTTCTACGACGAGCGCGGGCGCTCGCTGCGGCGCGCGTTCCTGCGGGCGCCGCTCCAGTTCCGGCGCGTCTCGAGCGGGTTCGGCTCCCGCTATCATCCGATCCTGCGCACCTGGCGGCATCACGAGGGCGTGGACTTCGCGGCGACGTACGGGACCCCGGTGCGCGCCACCGCCGACGGGATCGTGACGCGCATCGGGCACGATGACACCGGCTACGGCAATCTCATCGAGCTGCGACACGTCAACGGCATCCGGACGCGGTACGGTCACCTGTCGGCGTTCGCCCGCGGCCTGCACGCGGGGGAGCGGGTCGATCAGGGTGAGACGATCGGCTACGTCGGCTCGACCGGCCTCTCGACCGGGCCGCACCTGCACTACGAGTTCCTGGTGGGTGGTCGGCCCACCAATCCGCGCCGCAAGGACATGGGCGCCGGCACGCCGGTGCCCAAGAGTCTCGACGCAGCCTACGGCGCCGCGCGCGAGGCGCTGCGGGCCCAGCTCGAGCCGAACGGCCCGCCCGCCCCCGCCGTCGCCGCCGCGCGCGATTAGTCTCCTTTAGTTTTCTTTCTGCTCGTGGAGCTGTATCCCGCCGTTGACATCGAGGGCGGGCGCGTGGCCCGTTCCACTTCCGCCTCCGATCCCATCGCGGTCGTGCGGCAGTTCGCCCAGGACGGCGCCCGCTGGGTGCACGTCGTCGATCTCGACCGCGCCTTCGGCAAAGGTGAGAACCGCGAACTGACCCGTCGCCTCCTGGCCGAGGCCGCCGTGCGGATCCAGGTGGGGGGCGGCCTGACGAGCGACGAGGACGTCGCCGAGCTCGTCGGCTGGGGCGCGACCCGGGTGGTGATCGGGACGGCGGCGGCGGTCGATACCGTGCTGGTGGCGCGGTTGCTCGCGCGCTATGGCGCGGAACGGCTCGCCGTGGGCATCGACGCGCGCGACGGCCGGGTCGCGGCGCGCGGCTCGGACGTGAGCTTCGCGCTCGCCCCGCTCGAGCTGGCGCGCCGCGTGCGCGGCCAGGGTGCCCGCACCGTGATCTACACCGACGCCGCCCGCGACGGCAGCCTCGCGGGGCCCGACGTGGACGGCGCACGCGCCATCGCCGCGCTCGGGGGGGGGCTCGACGTGATCGTGTCGGGCGGGGTGGCGTCGCTCGACGACCTGTGGCGGGTTCGCGAGGCGGGGCTCGCCGGCGTCATCGTGGGACGCGCCCTGCACGCGGGACGGTTCACGCTGCGCGAGGCCCTGACGTGCACCGCCTGACGCTGGGCCTCGCCGCGCTGCGCGCCACGGGCGTCGGCGCCCTCGTGCTCCTCATCTGGAACCCGACGGCGGTCCGCCTCGGCGTGGGGGACGCGCCACGCCTCGTCCTGCTCGACGCGTCGCTCTCCATGGCGGGGCAGGGCGGACACTGGGCCGCGGCGCTCGACACGGCGCGCGCGCTGGCGCGGGGTGACGTCATCTGGCGATTCGGCGCGCGCGTCACGGCCTTCGATACGCTGGCTCCGCGAGACGGCGCCACCCGGCTCGCGCCGGCGCTCGCCGCCGCCGCGGCGCGCGGCGGCCCCGTGGCGATCGTCACCGACGGCGCCATCTCCGATCGCACCGACGCTCCCGCCGATCTGCTGCGGTTCGCGCGGATCGTCGTCCTCCCGCGGACGCCGTTCTTCGACGCGTTCGTGTCCGACGTCACCGGCCCATCCCGCATCGCCGCGGGCGATACCATCCGGCTCAGGGTGAGTTACGGGGCGGCCGGGAAACGGGAAAGGGGAAACGGGAAAGGGACGGCGGTACTGGGAGCGAACGTCGCCGGCCGGCGGATCGTATCACGGGTCGTAACCCTTCCTGATAGCGGAATCGTCTCCACCGATCTCTCGTTTCCCGTTTCCCGCCTCCCCTTTCCCGGCTGGGTGGCGGTGGACGTGCGGTTGGAGGGCGTTTCCGACTCCGAACCCCGCGACGACGCGCGCACGGTCGTGCTCCGGGTGAGCGCGCCGCCGTCGATCGTCCTGCTCGCCTCGCCTCCCGACTGGGACACGCGCTTTCTGGCGCACGCGCTCGAGGACGTCGCGCAAGCGGCTGTGAAAGTCTTCGTGGCGGCGGATCCGGGTGGCACACGCTGGCGTGATGCCGCCACCCTGGCGGCGGTGCGTCCCGGCGAGGTGGCGCGTGCGGTGCACGGCGCGGCGCTCCTGGTCGAAGCCGGTGATCCCGCGACGTTCGCGCGTGTCACGGCCAAGGGAGCCCTTCTGGTGTGGCCGCTCGGCCGCCGCCAGGAAGGCGACTGGTATGTCCAGCCACCCGCCGCTTCACCGATCGCCGGTGCGCTCGCCGGTGTCGCGTGGGACTCGCTGCCACCCGTCACCGCACTCGCCGAGCTCGCCGCCATCTCCCCTTCCGACAGCTCGGCGGCGACCGCGCTCACGGCCCGGCTGGCGCGGCGTGGGCCGCCGCGCGTGGTGATCGCGCTGTCGCAGCGCGACGGCAAACGCCGCGCGACGATCGCAGCGGGAGGATTGTATCGCTGGGCGTTCCGGGGAGGCGCGAGTGGCGAAGCATATCGGGCCGTCGTAGCCGGGCTGACGGACTGGCTGCTGGCCTGGGGGGCGGCGGGCGGGGAGCGGTTCCTGCCGGTCACGACCGTGACGCCGAACGGGCTGCCGCTGCAATGGCGTTGGACGGCTGCCGGGGAACCGCGCGACGTCGTGGTCGCGCTCACCACGACGCGCGGCCAGCAGCAGGACACGCTGCGGTTCGATGCCGGGGGTCGGGCCGAGCTGTGGCTGCCGCCGGGCGAGTACCGCTACGCGGCCGCGGAGGGGCCGGAGCGCGGCCTGGTCGCGGTCGACACGTACTCGGACGAATGGCGCCCGGCGCCCGTCGTGGTCGCGGCGCAACCGGGTGCGGCGGGGGGGCGGCTCGCCGGCGTCGCGCTGCGCGACCGCTGGTGGCTGTTCGTGGTGGCCATCGCCGCTTTCGCCGCAGAGTGGGCGTGGCGACGGCGCCAGGGACTGCCATGACAACGCCGGGAAGCGGGAAACGGGAAACGGGTAACGTGAGTCTCTGGCGCCGACTCGTGCAAGCGGTGCGCCGGTCATCTGGTGCGAACGCGACCGAGGCAGAGCGCATTCTCCTCGAGGCCGATTTCGGCGTAGAGGCAACGGAGCAGATCCTCGCCGCGGTGTCGCGCGCGACTGACGGCGAGTTTCGGGCCGCCGTGGAGCGTGCCGTGACCGCCGCGCTCGTCGCCGCTGCGCCCGGTGATCCCGGTGCGCTCGCGCGAGCGCCCACGCCGCCCACGGTGATCCTCGTGTTCGGCGTGAACGGCGTGGGGAAGACGACGACCGTGGCGAAGCTCGCCGCCCGGCTGGCGCGCGACGGGCGGTCGGTGCTGCTCGCGGCGGCGGACACGTTTCGCGCCGGTGCCACGGAGCAGCTCCAGGCGTGGGCCGGCCGCCTGGGCGTTCACGCGGTCACGGGCACGGGCGATCCCGCGGCCGTGGCCTTCGACGCCATCGCGGCGGCGCGTGCGCGCGGGGCCGACACGGTGCTGGTCGATACGGCCGGGCGGCTCCACACGGAGGACCGGTTGCTCGAGGAGTTGAAGAAGGTGGTCCGGGTGGTGGCGAAGCAGCAGCCGGGGGCGCCGCACGAGTCGCTGCTGGTGCTCGACGGCACCGTGGGACAGAGCGCCGTGCATCAGGCCCGCGCGTTCGCGGGGGCGGTGCCGCTCACCGGGCTCGTCGTGACCAAGCTCGACGGCACCGCGAAAGGCGGGAGCGTGGTCGCGCTCCAGCGCGCGGTTCCGGTCCCGGTGCGGTTTCTCGGGACCGGAGAGGCCCTGGAAGATCTCGAAGTCTTCGACGCCGCCCGGTATGCCCGCCGCCTGGTGGATGCGTCGTGACGCTCCACCTCACAATGTCGGTCAAGTACTTGAAGGGCGTCGGGCCCAAGCGGGCCGACGCGCTCGCACGGCTAGGGCTACGCACGGTTGGCGACCTGTTGTATCACGCGCCGCACCGCTACCTCGATGCCACCACCGTCACGCCCCTCGCCCAGGTGCACGTGGGCCAGGACGTGACGTGCGTAGGGCGGGTGGCGAGCACCGGCGTTCTCCCCACACGCAAGGGCCTGCGGGTGTTCCGGGCGGTGCTGCGCGACGACCGAGCGGGTGCCGGCGGCGTGCTCGAGTGCGCCTGGCCGGGACAGCCGTTCCTCGAGCGCCAGATCAAGAAAGGACAGCTGCTGCTCGTGACCGGGACCGTACGCTACTACCACGGCCGCCAGCTGGTGCCGCGCGAGTTCGTGATCCTGGCGGACGAGGGAGACGCGGGCCCCGAGCGCGGGCTCGTCCTCCCCATCTACCCGGCGACGGAGGGCCTGACGCACCGCCAGATCCGCGGGCTCATCCATGTGCACCTCGACGCGCTGCTGGCGTTGGTGCACGACCCGCTGCCCGGGGCGCTGCGCGAGGCCGTAGGCCTCCCGGAGCTCCACACCGCGCTGGCGGCGGTGCATCGGCCGGCGGCGGCGGCGGACGCGGAAGCCGGGCGTCGCCGCCTCGCGTTCGACGAGCTGTTCGACCAGCAGCTGGTGCACGCGCGGGCCCGCGCGCTCGCCAAGCGCGCACGGGCGGGGATCCGCTTCGCCCTCAAGCGGGAGCTCACCACCCGTCTCAAAGAGCATCTCCCCTTCGAGCTGACCGGCGACCAGCGGCACGCGATCCGCGAGATTGCCGACGACATGACGGCGCCGCTGCGCATGCATCGCCTGCTGATGGGCGACGTCGGGACCGGCAAGACGGTGGTGGCCCTGTTCGCGATGCTGCTCGCCGTGGAGAACGAGTACCAGGCGGTGATCATGGCCCCCACGGAGCTGCTCGCCGAGCAGCACCTCGCGACGCTGACCCGGCTGCTCGCGCCCCTCGAGCTCAAGCCGGACGTGCTGATCGGCCGGCTGAGCGCGGCGGAGAAGGCGGCGGCGCGCGAGCGGATCGCCGCGGGCGCATCGCGGGTGATCGTCGGCACGCACGCCCTGATTCAGGAGTCGGTGAAATTCCGCCGCCTGGGCCTCGTGGTGATCGACGAGCAGCATCGCTTCGGCGTGGAGCAGCGCGCGGCGCTGGTGGAAAAGGGCGACGCGCCCGACGTGCTGCTGCTCACCGCGACGCCCATCCCACGCTCCCTCGCGCTCACCTGGTACGGCGACCTGGACGTGACCGAGCTGCGCGAGCGGCCGCCGGGGCGAGGGCTCGTCAAGACCGCGCTCCGCACCGAGGCGGCGCGCCACAAGATCTACGAGTTCATCCGGTCGGAGTGCGCGGCCGGACGCCAGGCGTACGTGCTGTATCCCGTGATCGACGAGTCGGAGAAGGCCGACCTGAAGGCCGCTACGGTGATGGCCGGCCGGATCGCGAAGGTGTTCCCGGAGCTCGTGATCGGCCTGGTGCACGGGCGGCTCAAGCCGGAGGAGCGCGACGCGACCATGCGCGCGTTCCGAGACAATGCGGTGCACATCCTGGTCGCCACCAGCGTGATCGAGGTCGGGATCGACGTCGCGAACGCGACGGTGATGCTGATCGAGCACGCGGAACGGTTCGGGCTGGCGCAGCTGCACCAGCTGCGGGGCCGGGTGGGCCGGGGCGCGGCGGCGAGCCACTGCATTCTTCTGTCGGACGTGCCCGAGGCGGCGCCGCGGCTCGAAGCGTTCGCCCGCACGAGCGACGGCTTCAAGATCGCCGAGCTCGATCTCGCGGAGCGGGGGATGGGCGAGCTGACCGGGGCGCGCCAGTCGGGAGCAGTGCCGCTGCGCTACGCCAACTTCGCCACCGACCTGCCGCTGCTCGAGGCCGCTCGTCGCGCGGCGGGGCAGATCATCGCGCGCGACCCGGCGCTGGCGCGCCCGGAGCACGCCGCGTATCGGGAGCGGATCGTCACGCGATACGAGCGGGGGTTTGAGCTGTTCAGAGTGGGCTGAAACCAATGCGGAATGCCGAATGCGGAATGTCAATTCCGCACTCCGCATTCCACATTCAGGATGCGTTGACAGCCCCGCGGACCGCGACTAGTCTACCGCCCCCATGCCTCCCTTCCACCGCATCGAAGACCTTCCGCCGCTCGTCGGCCAGTCCGTGCTCACCCGAGGCTGGGTCATGACTACGCGCTCGTCGGGGAAGATCGGGTTCGTCACGCTGCGGGACGGCACCGGGTATCTCCAGGTCGTGCTGTCGAAGCAAGACGTGCCCGAAGCGGCATGGGAGGCGTTCGGCCGGCTCACTCAGGAGACGTCGGTGGAGGTCAGCGGCACGGTGCGCGCCGATGCGCGCGCGCCGGGCGGCGTCGAGCTCACGGCGTCCGACCTGAAGATCATCGGGCCGAGCGTCGCTTTCCCGGTCACTCCCAAGGAGCACGGCACGGCGTTCCTGTTCGAGCACCGCCACCTGTGGCTCCGCAGCCGCCGTCAGGTGGCGATCGCGCGCGTGCGCCACGAGGTGGTCCAGGCGATTCGTGACTTTTTCTATGAGCGGCATTTCGTCCTGGTCGATACGCCGATTCTCACCGGTGCGATCGGCGAGGCGGCGGGCCACCTGTTCGCCACCGAATACTTCGACCTGGGCACGGCCTACCTCGCGCAGACGGGGCAGCTGTACGTCGAGGCCGCGGCGGCGGCGCTCGGCAAAGTCTATTGCTTCGGACCCACGTTCCGGGCCGAAAAATCGAAGACCCGCCGGCACTTGACCGAGTTCTGGATGGTGGAGCCCGAGGTGGCGTGGAACGACTCCGACGCCAACATGCGACTGCAGGAGGAGTTCGTCTGTCACATCGTGGCGCGCTGTCTCGAGCGGCGTCGGGCCGAGCTGGTCGAGCTCGAGCGCGACGTGAAACCGCTCGAGGCGGTGCGGTCCCCGTTCCCGCGTATTTCCTACACGGACGCCGTGGCGAAGCTCACGGCGCTCGGCAGCGACATCGAGTGGGGGCGCGACCTGGGGGGCGAGGACGAGACGCTGCTCGCCAAGCAATACGACCGCCCGGTGATGGTGTTCAATTATCCCAAGGCGGTGAAGGCCTTCTATATGAAGGAAAACCCCGCGGACCCCCGCACCGTCCTCAACAACGACATGCTCGCGCCCGAAGGGTACGGGGAGATCATCGGAGGCAGCCAGCGCGAGGACGACTACGACAAGCTGCTGGCGCGGATCCGCGCCGAGCAGCTACCCGAAGACGCCTACCGCTGGTATCTGGACCTGCGCAAGTACGGCACGTTCGTGCACGCGGGCTTCGGACTCGGGCTGGAGCGCACCGTGGCGTGGATCTGCGGCATCGCGCACATCCGTGAGGCGATCGCATTCCCGCGCACGCTGTACAAACTGTGGCCGTAGGTCAGCCCGCCTTCACCTCGTCCCACAGCCGGTCCAGGTCCGCCAGACTCACGCGGCCCAGCTCGAGTCCGCGCTGCTCGGCGAGGCGCTCGACCCCCTCGAACCGCCGTGTGAACTTGGCGTTCGCCTGTTCGAGCGCCGCGCGCGGGTCAATTGCCAGCTTACGCGCGAGGTTGACGACCGCAAAGAGGAGATCGCCGATCTCATCCTGCAGCGCTTCCCGCATCCCGCTTCCCGCATCCCGCATCTCGGCCTCGAGCTCTACGGTCTCTTCTTTCACTTTCTCCATCGGTCCCGACGCGTCGGGCCAGTCGAACCCGACGCCCGCCGCCCGTTCCTGCAGCCGGTAGGCCATCTGCAAGGGTGGCAACGCAGCCGGCAAGCCGTCGAGGACGCCACGTTTCCCCTTTCCCGGTTCCCTTTTCCCGAGTTCCCACGATGGCGGCTTGTCGCCCAGCCCGAAGAGATGGGGATGCCGCCGCCGCATCTTTTCCTCGAGCGCGTGCGTCACCGCCTCGGCGTCGAATTCGCCGCGCTCCTCCCCGATCACGATCTGGAACGCGAAGTGCAGCAGCACATCGCCGAGCTCGTCGCGCAGCCGGGCGGCGTCGCCCAGCTTGAGCGCCTGATCGAGCTCGAGCGCTTCTTCCACCAGGTAGGGGCGTAGCGTCGCGCGCGTCTGCGCGCGGTCCCATGGGCAGCGGGCGCGCAGGTCGCGCACCAGCGCGAGGGCGCGGGCGAGGGCGGTGTCGGGCGGCGCGGATGTCGGACGATGTTCGGTCATTCGTAACGATAATCGGCGCCCTGAGAGGGCGCGCTCGGCCCCTGGGTGCGCCCTTAGAGGGCGCACGTTGCGCCGAGCCCGGGCTCTCAGCCCGGGTTCATCGGTCTCAAGCGCTTTTTTCGGTTGCCTTTAACCGGCGAGCCGCGTTATCATACGCGCGCCTGTGAACGGGTCCGTCCGGGGGCGCGAGTCCCGCGCGTGGGTCGAGGTCAACCTCGCCGCCGTCGTCGAGAACGCCCGCGCGGTGGCCCGGGTCGCCGGCACACGGCTCCTCCCGGTGGTGAAGGCGAATGCCTACGGGGTGGGAGCCGTCGCCGTCTCCAAGGCCCTCGAGGCCGTCGACCCGTTGGGGTACTGCGTCGCGACGATCGAGGAGGGGGCCGAGTTGCGGGCGGCCGGGATCGCGCGGCCGGTGCTCGTGTTCATGCCGGCGCGGTCCGATCTGTTCGACGCCTACCAGGCGCACCGGTTGACGCCGGCGCTCGGTGACCGGGCGAGCATCGACGCCTGGATCGCGCGGGGGCCGCGGGGCGGCGCGTTCCACCTGGAGATCGACACGGGGATGAGTCGCTCGGGGGTGCGCTGGGACGAGATCGAGCCAATCGCGGACCTGCTCGACACGCCGTACCTCGAAGGCTGCTACACCCATTTTCACTCGGCCGATCGGCGCGACGGCTCGGCCGAAGCGCAGCTCGAGCGCTTCAACACCGCCGTGGGCCGTCTGGCGCGGCGGCCGCCGCTCCTGCATGTGGCGAACAGCGCGGCGGCGCTGCGCGGCAAGGCGTTCGCGCTGGATGCGATCCGCCCCGGCATCTCCCTGTACGGGGCATCGGTCGGCCAAGGGTCGCCGATCGGCAAGCCGGTGATTGCGTTGCGGGCGCGCGTGGTGAGCGTCCGCAGGGTGCAGCGCGGCGAGAGCGTCAGCTACAACGCGTCCTGGACCGCGCCGCGCGACACGACCGTGGCCACGCTGGCGGTCGGTTATGCCGACGGGGTGCGCCGCTCGCTCGGGCTGAAGGGCGAAGCGACGGTGCTCCTGAACGGCGCGCGTTGTCCCGTGGTCGGGCTCGTGACGATGGATTTGACCATGGTCGACGTGGGGGACGGACGCGCCGCCGTGGGTGACGTCGCGACCCTGGTCGGTGAGGCGGACGGGCTGGGCACCACGCTGGACCAGTTCGCTCGTTGGAGCGGCACGTTGCAGCACGAGCTCTTGGCCGGGCTGGGCCCCCGGCTGCCGCGTATCTACGATTGAAGCGCGCCGCCATCATCGTGCTCGACGGGCTCGGCATCGGGGCGTGTCCCGACCAGGCGGCGTACGGCGACGCCGGGTCGGACACGCTCGGGAACGTGGCGCGGGCCGTGGGAGGATTGCGGCTGCCCAATCTGGAGCGGTTGGGGCTGGGCTTGTGTCGGCCAATTCTCGGCCTCACGCCTGGGTTTGACCCCGGGCTCGCGCCCGGGGTCAGTCGAGCACCGGTGGGGTTCTCTGACCCCGGGCGCAAGCCCGGGGATGGGCCAGCGGCCGCGTGCGGTGTGGCTTTGCCGGCTTCGGCGGGGAAGGACTCGACTACGGGGCATTGGGAGATCTGCGGCGTCGTGCTGAAGCACGCGTTCCGGACGTACCCGAACGGCTTTCCGACGTCTTTGCTTGACCACTTTGCCCGACGCACTGGCCGTGGCTGGTTGGGCAACCGACCCGCCTCCGGCACGCAGATCATCGCCGAGCTGGGCGAGGAGCACCAGCGTACCGGCAAGTGGATCGTATATACGTCGGCGGACTCGGTGTTCCAGGTGGCGGCGCACGAGCACACCGTGCTCCCGGAAGAGCTGTATCGTGCCTGCCGCGTGGCGCGCGAGTTGCTCGTGGGCGAGCACGCCGTCAGTCGGTTGATCGCCCGCCCGTTCGCGGGGCGGCCGGGAGCGTACCAACGGACGGCCGGACGCAGGGATTTCTCGATCCCGCCCGTGGGGGAGACGCTGCTCGACCGGCTCGCCGCGGCCGGCGTGCCGCGGATCGGGATCGGCAAGGTGGACGACTTGTTCGCGGGCCGGAACATCACGAGTGAGCACACGCCGACCAACGGGGACGCGTACCGGCTGGTGGAGCGCGCGCTGGACGAAACCGAGCGGGGATTCATCTTCGTGAACGTGATCGAGTTCGACCAGACGTGGGGGCACCGCAACGACGTCGCGGGGTTTCATGAGGGTCTGCGCGAGCTGGACGCCTGGATTCCCCGACTCGAGGCCCGCGCCACGGGAGACGACGTGATCATCCTGACCGCCGACCACGGGAACGACCCGACCACCCCCTCGACCGATCATTCCCGGGAAGCGGTTCCGATCCTGGCGCTGGGGGGTGGCGTGCGGGCGCGCCCGCTGGGCGAGCGGCGCACGTTCGCCGACATGGGGGCGACCGTGGCCGAGTTCTTCGGCGTGATGCCCCCGCTCGCGGCCGGGACGTCGTTCCTGGCGGAGCTCCGGACGTGAGCGCGGAGTTGGTGCGCCGGGCGCGCGAGGTCCAGCGGCACGCCTACTGTCCCTACAGCAAGTTTCGCGTCGGTGCGGCCCTCGAGACGGCCGACGGCGGCGTGTACGTGGGGACCAACGTCGAGAGCGCCTCGTACGGACTCACGATCTGCGCCGAGCGCATGGCGATCGGGGCGGCCGTGGCGGGCGGGGGAGGCGTGGGGACGCGCGCGTTCCGACGCATCGTGGTGGCGACGGACGTGGAGCCACCGGCCTCGCCGTGCGGCGCCTGCCGCCAGCTGCTCGCCGAGTTCGGGCTCGATCTCGAAGTGATCGCCGTGGGGCCCCGGACCGAGCGGCGCTGGGTGCTGCGCGATCTGCTGCCCGACGCGTTCGCCAAGGCGGCGCTCTCGCCATGATGGCGCGGCGCGCGACGCTGATCGGCGGAGTGCTGCTGGCCGCGGCCTGCGTGGAGCGCGTGTCGGCGCCCGGTAATTGCCCGTCGTTCTGTCCCTCGGGTCAGATCCAGATCGTCGACACGGTCCTGACGAGCATCATCTCGCATGACTCATCGTTCCGCGGCTATGTAACGGCGCTGCACGCGCCGCTGCTGCTCGCGGCCGGTCTCCCCGGATTCGTGGACGGGCGGGCGATCTTCCGGGTCAACGGGTACGGCCAGCGCTACCTCCTCGCCGCCGCCGATACCGGCACGATCCTGGGCGCGGACTCGGCGCGCCTGCAGCTCACCCTGGCGCGGCGCGACACCGGGGCGCACAATCTGTCGGTCGCGTTCTACCGCTTGCCCATCACGATCGATTCCACCACGACCTTCGCCGACCTGGCGGGGCCGTTCACCGACTCGCTCGTCAGGCGGATCAACATCGACACGCTGCTGGCGCGTCCGGGACGCAAGGACACGATCACGGGCGACAGTGCGGTGGTGGATACCCTGAACCATGTCGTGGTGCTGCACCTCAAGTTCGACACGGCCGCGGCGCGCTACGTGGGAACCGATTCCGGAACGGTTGCCTACGGCATCCGCGTCTCGGCTGACTCGCTCGCCAGCATCGCGATCGCCAAATCGACCCTGGCGTGGCAATGGTATCTGAGGGTCGATTCCGCCGGCACGCCGGTGGCGCGCAAGCCGAGCCCGCTGGGCTACGCGTTCGCGAGCTTCGTGTTCGACCCGCCACTGCCGCCCACCGATTCCACGCTTGCGGTAGGCGGCGTGCCCTCGGCCCGCAGTATCCTGCGCGTCGCGTTCCCGCGCTTCATCCGCGACTCGTCCCAGATCATCCGCGGGACACTCGCGCTCGTTCCCGTTGCCCCGGTGCAGGGCGCGCCGTCGGATTCGTTCGTGATCGAGGCGCACACCGTGTTCACGGACGTCGGCGCCAAGTCTCCGATCATCGTCGATGCGACGCGCACCGATACCGCCGTGATTCACGCGGGGATGAGTGACACCGTGCAGATCGAAGTGACGAACCTGTTGCAGTTCTGGGCGTCCGACACGACCCGGGCCACGACGCTGGTGCTGCGCGCCAAAGAGGAGGCGACATCCTTCTCCCAGATCCGGTTCTATCCTTCGGCCGCCCAGGCCTTCCGGCCGGCGCTCCAGATCACGTTCGTGCGGCGCTTCCCCTTCGGGCAACCATGACGGCGGACCGGCGGACGGGCGGTCGGGCGGTCGCGACGGCGGTCCTCGCGGCGGTCTTCCTGACCGCCAGTCCGCCTGACCGCCTGACCGCACAGGATTCCCAGTTCGGGATCCGCGGACTGGGCACGCCGGGACGGTGGGAATCGGTGCGGTCCCGCTCGACGGGGGGAGCGTTCGCGCCGTTCGACCCGCTGTCCCCGTTCAGCGAAGCGGCGCTGGCGGACGTGCCGCAGCTCACCGTCACCGCGATGGGGAGCGCGTCGTACCGCGACGCCGAAGTCTCGGGGACGCCGAGCGCCTTGCGCGCGACGCGATTCCCGCTGCTGAACGTGGTCGGGCGAGTGCACCGGCGGCTTGCGATCGCCGCGGGCTACACCACCTACCTCGATCGGACCTGGGACGTGACCCTGCGCGACTCAACCCTGCTGCGGGGTACGCTCGAGCGCTACACCGACGAGGTCACGAGCGACGGGAGCATCGCCGATCTCCGGTTGGCGGCCGCCAGCCGGGTGACGCGCCGCATCGCGCTCGGCGCGGGGCTGCATTTGCTCTCCGGCTCGACCCGCGAGACCGCCGAGCGCCGCTTCGACGACACGACCTTTCACACGGTGCAGCAGCGCGCCGAAGTGCGCTATTCCGGCGTCGGGCTGTCGGGGAGCCTGCTGCTGGGCGTCGCGCCCGGGCTGAGCGTGACGGGCTGGGTCCGCGCGGACCGCCGGCTGCGCGCCACGGTGGCCGACACGACGAGCGCCGACACCGACCTGCCGCGCATGGCGGGAGGCGGGATGCTGTTCTCGCCGAGCCCGAGCGTGCGGTTCGGAGGGTCGGTCGCGTGGCGAGGCTGGGCGCGCGCCGGCGCCGGCGCGTTCGACACCTGGAGCTGGTCGGCGGGAGCGGAGATCGGTGCGGGACACATGCCGCTCCGGTTCGGCGTGCGCGGCGGTCAGCTGCCCTTCGGTCCGGGTCCGACCGCGCCCACCGAACTCGCCGCGGCGGCGGGGACCGGGCGCGCGTTCGCCCAGGGCCGCGCCCTGCTCGACGTGGGGGTGGAGCGGCTCGAACGCCGCGGCGGGGGGCTCACCGAGCGCGTGTGGACCGCCCTCGTGGGCATCACCGTGCGTCCGTGAACGTCTACTTCCATACGTTCGGCTGCAAGGCGAACCAGTACGACACGGCCCTGGTGGAGCAGGCGTTTGCCGACCAGGGGGCAACGATGGTGGACGATCCCGCGGCGGCTGACGTCGCGGTGGTGAACTCATGCACGGTGACGCACGAGGCGGAGGTCAAGCTGCGGCGCTTCGTGCGCCGCCTGGCGCGGGGCAACAGGCTCGAGACGGTGGTGATGGGCTGTGCCGCGGCGCGCGACGCTGGGACGATCGCGGCCCTGCCGCGCGTGCGTGCCGTAGTGGGTGGGGCGGAGCCTGCGCGGGTGGTCGCGGCTGCGGGGCTCTCCTCACCCCCTGTCCCCCTCTCCGCCATGCGGAGAGGGGGGACGACGTCGCGGTCCCGGGGGCTCCTCAAGATCCAGGACGGCTGCGACGAGCACTGCACCTTCTGCGCGACCACCATCGCCCGCGGCGCGAACCGCTCGCGGTCGACTTCGGAGCTGATCGAGGAAGCGCGGGCGCTCGCGGAGCGGCACGCGGAGATCGTGCTGACGGGGGTCCATATCGGGACCTATGGAAGGGACCGGCGTCCGGTGCCCGGTGTCCGGGACCCGGGTAGCGGATCCCGGACACCGGCTTCTCTGGGCGACCTGCTCGAATCCCTGATCGCCGCCGTCCCCCACGTCCGCTTCCGTCTGTCGTCGATCGAAGCGACCGAGGTCGACGACACAATCGCCCGGCTCTTGATCGAGGCCCCCCGCAATCTCGCGGCCCATCTGCATGCCCCGCTGCAGTCCGGCTCGAACCGCGTGCTCAAGCGCATGGGCCGGCACTGGTACACGGCCGAGACGTACCGGGCGCGGCTGGAGTGGCTCGCCGCCCGGCTGCCGGTGCTCGGGCTCGGGGCGGACATCATCGCCGGCTTCCCGGGCGAGACCGAGGACGATCACCGTGCGACCATGGCGCTGGTCGCCGCGCTGCCGTTCACCTATCTGCACGTCTTTCCGTACAGCGAGCGGCCCGGCGCGGCCGCGGCGCGGCTGGGCGCGCCCGTCCCGCCGCCCGTGCTGCACCAGCGGGCGCGCGAGCTGCGCCAGCTGGGAGAGGCCAAGGCCCGGCGTCATCATGCGGGCCGCGTGGGCCAGCCCGCCGACGGCGTCGTGAGCGGGCACGGGGCGGGCAAGGTCGAGGTGCTCACGCAAGACTACGTTTCGGTCTATCTTCCCACCCAAGAGTGGAATGGCAGCGCCCGCTTCGAGGTGACGATTCGATAGCCATGCCGCGCATCTACATCGAGACGTACGGCTGCCAGATGAACGTCGCGGACTCCGAGCTGGTGCTCGGCGTGCTCGAGCGGGAGGGCTACATCGCCGTCGACGATCCCGCTGCGGCGGACGTCGTGCTCGTGAACACCTGCGCGGTGCGTGACCATGCCGAGCAGAAGGTGCTGTCGCGCGTGGGAGAGCTGAAGCACTGCAAGCGGCCGGGCGGCGTGCTCGGCGTGGTGGGGTGCATGGCGCAGCGGCTCGGCCCCCGTCTGCTCGAGCGCATCCCCCAGGTGGACCTGGTGGTGGGCCCGGACGGTTACCGCGGGCTGCCGGAGCTGATCGCCCGGGCGCGCGCCGGCGAGCGCGCCGCCGCCGTGGAGTTCAAGGCCTGGGAGCATTACGAGGACGTGCCGCCGGCGCGTGAGGGAGGGGGGGGAGTAGCCCCGTCGGCGTTCGTGACGGTGCAGCGTGGCTGCGATTATCGGTGCACCTTCTGCATCGTTCCGATGACACGTGGGCCGGAGCGGAGCCGCAAGTTGGCGGACGTGGTGCGGGAGGTGGAGCGCCTCGCGGAGGCGGGCACCACGGAGGTGACCCTGCTTGGCCAGACGGTCAACAGCTACCACGACGGCACGCACGATTTCGCGGACCTGCTGCGCGCGGTCGGGGCTGTGCCGGGCATCCGCCGGCTGCGATTCACGTCTCCCTATCCCACGGATTTCGACGAGCGCGTCGTGGCGGCGATGGCCGAAACCCCCGCCGTGTGCGAGCACGTGCACCTGCCGGTGCAGAGCGGCAGCTCGCGCGTGCTCAGGCGGATGCTGCGGCGCTACGATCGCGACCGTTACCTGGCGGTGGTGGCCGCACTGCGGCGCGCCATGCCTGCAATCGCCCTCACGACCGACATCATCGTCGGGTTCCCAGGCGAGACCGAGGATGATTTCCGGGAAACCCTGTCGCTCGTCGAGGGGGTGGGGTTCGACGACGCCTTCACGTTCCGCTATTCGCCGCGCGAGGGGACACCCGCCACGCGTCTCAAGGACGTCGTGCTCGACCATGTCGCCGGGGAGCGGCTCGAGCGGCTCGTCGCGGCGGTCCGGGGCATCGCGCGGCGCAAGAACGTCGCGCTCGTGGGGAGCAACCACGAGGTGCTCGTGGAAGGGTGGGCCAAGCGCGGCGACCTGCTCCAGGGGCGAACCCGCGCCAACAAGGTCGCCCTGTTCCCGGGGCCCGACGAGTGGATCGGGTCGTACCGCCTGGTGCGCTTCACCGGCACGACCGGCTCGACCTTCGCGGCGCGGCCGGTCGGCCAGGAGCTCGCCGTCGTGGGGTGACGAACGTGACGTACGAGGTGGTGCAGCGCGAGTACGCGAAGTTACGCCCCCAGCTGCCCCGGTTCTGCGGCTGCGACACCTGCCGCGGCGATGTGGTGGTGTACGCCCTCAACCGGCTCGCCCCGAGCTACGTATCCACGCCGCAAGGCGAAGTGTTGGTGGAGCTGCGGCTCGACAGCGACCAGGAGAAGGCCAAGCTCGACGTGGCGCTGCTCGAGGGGTTCCGCAAGGTGGGGCTGGCGCCCCGCTGCGGGGCGAGGCCCGTGCAGCTGATGTAGGTCGCTAGGCGGCCCCCCGTGCGGCCGCCCATTCTCTTCCTGAGTATCGCTTTCGGGCTCGGGTTGTGGCTCGGGCTCGAGCCGGGTGCGGCGTCGCCGGGTGGGGCGTTGTCGGGTGCGGCGTCGCCGGGTGGGGCGTTGTCGGGTGCGGCGTTGCCGAGTGCGGCGTTGTGGGGTACGGCGTTGCCGGTTCTGTTGGTGAGCGCGTGGCTCGCACGACGCGCCCCGCTCGGTGCTGCGGTCGGGATCATGGGAGTCGCCGGGACGCTCTGGGGCGTCGCGGCTGTCCGAGAGCGGGACGTCACGTGCGCGGGGCAGTGGTCGCAGGGGACGAGGACTCGCGCCGCGATCGTTCGGCTCGAGGATCCCGCACCAGCGAGCGGCGGTGTCGTCGATGTCGACGTGCTCCCCGGCGCCTGCGGCGGCCCGTTGCGGCTACGCTGGCCCGAGGGGCACCTCGCCCGCGGCGGGACGGAGTGGGTGGTCGCGGGCCGGTGGAGCGGCGTCGCAGACCGCGGCGTGCTGGTCGTGCGTCGGGCGGTCCGGCTCGACGCCACACCGCGCGGCCGCGGAGCGGTGCGCGACCGGCTCGCGGCGCGGAGTGCCGAACTGTTCGGTGCGCGGGCGCCGATCGTGGACGCGCTCGTGTTCGCTCCCAACGCCACGCTCGATCCCGACATTCGCGAGCGCTATGTCCGCTCCGGGCTGGCGCATCTGCTCTCCATTTCGGGCCTGCACGTCGGGTTCCTCGCCGCCTGGCTGGCGCTGCTGTTGCGCAAGCTGCGTCTCGCGCCCGGTCCCCGCTTTGCCGCGACGGTCTTGCTGCTCGCCGCGTATCTCTGGCTGCTGGGATGGCCCTCACCCGCCGTGCGGGCGGCCGCGATGTTGCTGCTCGTCGAGATCGCCCGGCGACGCCAGCGCGTGGTAGCGCCGCGCGGCATGGTCGCGCTCTCCGCGCTGGGCGTGCTGCTGGCGGATCCCTGGGCGTTGCGCTCGGTGGGTGCGTGGCTCTCGGTCGCGGGGATCGCCGCCGTGATCTGGGCGGACCGCGCGTGCGCGCGTGAGCGGCGCGTGCTGCGCCTGATCGCGCCGGCGCTGGCCGCCACGCTCCTCACCGCGCCCATCAGCGCCTTCACGTTCGGCACCGTCGCGCCGATCGGCGTGCTCGCGAACCTGGTGGCGATCCCGCTGGCGGGGATCGTGGTGCCGGGCCTCGTGCTCGCGCTGGCGCTGTCGTGGGTGATCGCCGGTGCCGCGCATCTGCTCGCCGCGGGAGCGGGGTTGGGACTCGCCCTGCTCGACCTCGCGGCGGGCGCGGCCGCGGCGGTGCCGGGCGGACACGTCGTGATGGTCGCGGGGTGGGAGGCGGCGGTGCTCTGGGCCGCGGTGGCGGCAGTCGCATGGTGGCTGTGGCATTCGCCGCGCCGGCCGTGGCTGATCGCGGCGCGCGTCGCCTTTTGTGCTACTGTTTTCGTGGCAGCGTCGTTGCGCGACGTCGTTGGGCTCGACGCCTGTCGTTGTTTAACGGTATTCTTCCTCGATGTAGGGCAGGGTGACGCAGCAGTGTTGCGCACGCCTCACAACCGCTGGGTCGTGATCGATGCGGGCCCCCGGACGCCCGAGAGCGACGCGGGGCGCCGGGTCGTGGTCCCGTTCTTGCGACGCCAGGGCGCCCGCCGGGTGGCAGTGGCGGTGGCGACCCACGGCGACGCGGATCACCTGGGCGGCATGCCGGCGGTGGTGGAAGCGTTCGATCCCGAGCTCGTGCTCGAGCCGGGGGAGCCGCTGGGGCGGCCGCTGTATCTCGAGTTTCTGGCCCGGGTAGAAGAGTCGGGCGCGCGCTGGCATCCGGCGCGGGCGGGCGACCGGATCGAGCTGGACGGAGTGGCGCTCGAGGTGCTGAGCCCGGACTCGCTGTGGATGACGCTGCCGCTCGATGTGAACGAGCACGGGGTAGTGCTGCGGGTGTCGTACGGCGCCGTGCGGCTGCTGTTCCAGGCGGACGCCGGGCTGCCGGTCGAGGCGCGGCTCGCAGGGCGCGTGGGTCCCGTCGAGCTCCTGAAGGTGGGGCATCACGGCTCGCGCAGCGCGACCTCTGACGCGTGGCTCGACGAGCTGGCGCCGCACGAGGCGGTGATCAGTGTAGGCCGGCACAACCGCTACGGCCACCCGACGCCCGAAGTACTCGCGCGCCTCGCGGCGCACGGCGTCGCGGTGCTCAGGACCGACGAGCGCGGCACGATCACTTTCTCCACGGACGGTCACGGTGCAAGGCTCCGAAGTCATCACGATTGAACGCTTCATCATGGAGCAGGAGCGGCTGCACCCCGAGGCGACCGGGGAGCTGTCGAACCTGCTGTACGACCTGTGCCTCGCGGCGAAGATCATCTCGCGACACGTGCGGCGCGCCGGCCTGAGCGACATCCTGGGTCCCGCCGGCGCCGTCAACGTCTCGGGCGACTTGCAGCAGAAGCTCGATCTCTTCGCCAACGAGACCGTGCGCCAGAGCGTGCAGTTCACGGGCCGCGTGTGCGTCACGGCGTCCGAGGAAGACCAGGCGCCGGTGCCGGTCCCGGCGGGCAAACCGTCCGGGAAGTACGTCGTGTTGTACGATCCGCTGGATGGCTCCGCCAACATCGACGTGAACGTGTCGATCGGCACGATCTTCTCGATTCACAAGCGCGTCACCAAACGCAGCGGCACGGCGGGCCTGGCCGACTGTCTCCAGGTGGGCAAGAAGCAGGTCGCGGCGGGATACATCCTGTACGGCTCGAGCACGATGCTGGTGTACACGACGGGGCAGGGAGTGCACGGCTTCACGCTCGATCCGACCATCGGCGAGTTTCTCCTGTCCCATCCCAACATCACCACGCCACCGGTCGGCCGGTACTACAGCGTGAACGAGAGCAACTGGAACCGCTGGACGCCGTCGGTGCAGCGCGTGGTGGGCGCGTTCAAGAACGGCGAGGGCACGGTCCAGCCCAAGAACGCACGCTACATCGGCTCGCTCGTCGCCGATTTCCATCGCAATCTCATCTCCGGCGGCATCTTTCTCTATCCTGCCGCCACGAATTACCCGCAGGGCAAGCTGCGTCTCTTGTACGAAGCGGCGCCGCTCGCGCTCGTGGTGGAGCAGGCGGGGGGCCGGGCGACCGATGGCTGCCGCTCCATTCTCGACATCGTACCCGAGGACCTGCACCAGCACACGCCGCTCGTGATCGGCAGCCGGGACGACGTCGGGTTCGCGGCGCGCATCATCGGCGCCGAGGCGGCCGTGTCGGCGCGGTGAGCGAACGCAAACCGGTGTACGGTCCGGAGGACTGGACCGGCGATCCGGCGCGCGAGCTCGGCGACGCCGGCACGTTCCCGTTCACGCGCGGCGTCCATGCGAACATGTATCGCGGCAAGCTCTGGACCATGCGCCAGTACGCGGGCTTCGGGACGGCGGAAGCCACCAATGCGCGGTTTCGTCATCTGCTCGCCGCGGGTCAGACGGGGCTGTCGGTCGCGTTCGACCTGCCGACCCAAATGGGGTACGACTCCGACCATCCCATGGCCGCGGGCGAGGTGGGGCGCGCCGGCGTGGCGATCGACACCGTGGACGACCTGGCGCGCCTGTTCGAAGGGATCCCCCTGGACCGGGTCTCCACGTCCATGACGATCAACGCGACGGCGGCCGTGCTGCTCGCGATGTACGTCGCGGTCGGGGAAGAGCAGGGCGTGCCGCGGGCCAAGCTGCAGGGGACGCTGCAGAACGACATCCTGAAGGAGTTCATCGCCCGCGGCACCTACATCTATCCGATCGAGCCATCGTTGCGGCTCGCCACCGACGTGTGCCGCTTCGTGGCCACGGAGCGGATGAGCTTCAATCCCATTTCGGTGTCGGGGTATCACATGCGCGAGGCCGGGGCGACGGCGGTCGAGGAGCTGGCATTCACGTTCGCGAACGGTCTCGAGTACCTGCGGCGTGCGGTGGCGTCGGGACTGGACGTGAACCAGCTCGCCCCACGGGTGTCGTTTTTCTTCGCGTCGTTCACCGACCTGTTCGAAGAAGTCGCCAAATTCCGAGCGGCCCGGAGACTGTGGGCACGTCTCATGAAAGAGCGCTTCCAGGCGGACGACGCGGCGTGTCGCCTGCGGTTCCACACGCAGACGGGCGGGTCGACGCTCACGGCGCAGCAACCCAAGAACAACGTGGTGCGGGTGGCGATCCAGGCGCTCGCAGCGGTGCTGGGCGGCACCCAGTCGCTCCACACCAACGCCTACGACGAAGCCCTGGCGCTCCCCACCGAGCAGAGCGCGACCCTGGCGCTCCGCACCCAGCAGATTCTCGCACGGGAAACCGGGGTGCCGGAGACGGTGGACCCGGTGGGCGGGAGCTGGTACGTCGAGGCGCTTACCGACCGGATGGAGCGCGAGGCCCGTGCGCTGCTCGATGGGATCGAGCAGGCAGGCGGGGCGGCGCAGGCGGTCGGGCGCGGCGTCTTTCAGGAAGCGATCGCCAAGAGCGCCTACGCCGCACAGCGGGCGATCGAGTCCGGCGAGACCGTGGTCGTGGGCGTGAACGAGTACACCGACGAGCAGCGGACTCCGTCGGTGCCCGCGCCCGACTACGGGGCGCTCGCCGCGGAGCAACGCGCCCGCGTGGCACAGACCCGCGGGAAACGGGAAACAGGAAAAGTGAAACGGGTGCTGGGTGCGCTCGAAGCCGCCGCGCGCGATGCCGCGGCGCCCCTCATCGAGCCCATTCTCGCGGCGGTGCGGGCGCGGGCCACCGTGGGGGAGATCTCGGACGTGTTGCGGGGCGTGTGGGGCGTGTATCGCCCCTCATGACGCCACGGCGTCGTACACGCGCCGGAACTCGATCGAGCGGCCGCGGCCGGTGTCGAGGCTGACGATCACGAACAGCTGCTTGCCGTCCTGCGACTTGAGGTAATCCTCGGTCACTTTGCCACCAGCCGACACTTTCCGCTCCACCACGAAGTCGTTCCCCTGCCAATGCGCTTTGATCTCGATGTCCCCTCCGCCTTCCACGGTCTGCTTGACCTTGCGGCCGTCGGCGTAAAGGTCCACCCGGGCGCCGCTATCGGGCGTGACGGAGACGGTCGAGTCGCTCTCGCTGATGCTGAGCACGGACGGTGCCTGGAACGCGAGGCCCATCGTCTGCCGTGAGCGAGCACGTTGCTCGTCGCTCATGCCACCCCCGTAGCCTCCGCGACCGCCTCTGCCCCCAAAGCCGCCCCGTCTGCCTCCGAATCCGCCGCGCCCGCCGCGCCCGCCGCGCCCGCCGCCACCACCTCCTTCATCTCCTCCGCCCACACTGTCGCGGCCCTGGGCCATGGTGCGCGGGTTGTCGCTTTGCGACGCGTTGTAGCTCCAGCGTCCCGAGAGGTTGGGGTGCTGCGCCTCCGCCCGGTCCGGGCCGAGGCCGCCGGCGAGCGTGAGCCCGGCGAGGGCAATCCGTGTGGTCAGGTTCATGGCTCTCCTCTGCCCCCACCGCGGGCGCGTCCTCCGAGCCCCGGGGACGTGAGCGCGTCGGGGAGTCGTTTCCATTGCTCCGGTGTGAGCACGGCGCGCGCCCGGTCGAGCGCCTTGCGGATGTTGTCGCGTCCGGCCTGCAACCGCGGCCGCATGCGGGCGAACAGGATCCCCGGGTCGGGGCGGTCACCGGCGCGTTGCACGTCGGCCCGGAGCGAGTCCCGCACCGCGCCGTTCTTGGCGTCGAGCGAGTCGGCGATCGCTTTCAGAGCCGCCACTTGGGAGTCGGCGAGCTGGAGCGTGTCCTTGAGGCCCAGTATGACGCTGATCGGGTTCGGCAGGACCTGGGCGAAGCGCGCCGCGACGCTCGCCACGCTGGCGGTATCCCCGCCCAGCAGCCCTGCGCCTCCCCTGCGGCCGCCACGCCCGCCGAATGCCGTGCGGATGCGGTCGCGGGTGCGGTCCGGCCCGATCGCGAGGTGCGCCTGGATGCCGATCTGGAACGGCACGGTGACGCCGCCGTTTGCCCCCGCGATGGCGCCGAACCGCTGGTTCACGGCGTAGCGGAAGCTTTCGGACGTTGGATCGAACCCTCTGACGTAGAGGAGCACCGGATCGGGCGCGGCGCTGAAGCCCCACCCGCGCAGGTTCGCCGTGCCGTGCAGCCATTCGTCCAGGCCGCCGAGCAGGTTCACGGTCACCAGGGAAATCGTCAGCCGCCGGTCGAGCCCGAGCCACTCGGGCCGCCAGTTGAGCTGCAGGTCGAGCGACGGCTGCCACGGGCCGCGGCACGAGTTCCGGGCGGCGACCTGGTCGAGCTGGGTCGCGAGACAGCTCTCGACCGCGGCGGGAGCGTTCGCGAGCAGGGTGCGCATGGCGTGGGCCACGCTCGTATCGGTCGTGGTGGCGGGATTGAACACGAACGCGCGGTCGTTGCGCGCGCCGTCGCCGTTGATATCCGATCCGACGGTGGGTGTGAACGGCGTCCCGGACGTGAGGCGCCCGATCGCGGTGATTTCAACAGCGGCGGTGATCGGGTACGTCAGCGTGCCCAAGAACGCGTGTCGCCGCTCAAAACTCGACGTGGCCCATTCGCGGGTGTTGGGGTCCCCCGCGGTGCTCGCGGCGGCGAACCCCTGCGACGACGCGCCCGACGAGAACGACGACTGGTCGCGCGCCCGGGTGTACGTGTAGGACAGCTGAAAGCTCATCCCTCGTCCCGTGAACCCGCCGAAGCCCAGCGTCATCTGCCTGGTGTCCGACTGCAGATCCGACCCGATCACCAGCACCTGTCCGAACTGTGGATAGAGCCGCGAATTGGCGGAGCTGAGCGCCCCGGTGCCGGGGACGATCGAATCCGCCGGCACGTACACAGGCCGGTCGCCCTCGTTCGCGAGCGTGAAGGCCGGCGTCGTAACCAGGTTCAGGTCGCGGAAGCCGTACTGGCTCATGCCGCGGGCGTAGCTCGCGTCGAGAGACGCGGTGTACGTCCCGAAGATGCGGCGCTGCACGCCGAGCGACGCGCGCCAGGCGCGCGGCGCCGCGAATGCGGGGTCGAACACGGTTACGTTCGGTCGCGGCGTGATCGTGACGGCGCTCGCCGTATCGGTGCATTGCGACGGGATGGTGGACGGATCCTGCACGTACGCGGACCAGTCCGGCGTGGGGACGGCGGCACCGATGCACACGAGCTGCTCCTCGGCATTCGACAGCCCGGGCGCCGCGAGCGCCGCGCTGTACAGCCCCGTGGGCGTGAGACTGCGGAAGTCCCCCACGCCGCCCCGCACGATGCTGCTCGCGGGGCCGTCCGACCCGGCGAGCATCCAGGTGAATCCCACGCGCGGTGAGACGTGCAGCTCGGTGGGGATGTGATCGGTGCGTACGCCGAACAACGAAGCGACGGTCGGATTGAAGGCCGGCGCGCCACTAAAGCGCGCCGCTTCCACGCGGGCCCCGTACGTGAGCTGCAATCCACCGCCGGCACGCCACGTGTCGCCCAGATAGGCCGCGCCGTTCCACGCCGTGCCCTGGCGCTCGAGCGGACTGAGCGTGCGGGTGAACGTCGCGGGGCTGTCGGCCGCGAACGCCGCGAGCGACGGGAACGTGAACGTCCCCAGCTGGTTCACCGCCAAGTTTTCCTGCAGCTCGGTGCCGTTCAGGTACAGGCCCAGCTTGATGCGGTGCGCGGTGCGTCCGGGCAGCCAGGAGAACTCGTCGCTGACCTCGAGGGAGCGATTGTCGGTCGCCTGGGGGAATCCGGTATTGCCGCCGAAGCTCAGGTTGGTGACGCTGAGCGTCGAGGCGACCTGCACCCGACCGGCGGGGAGCGTCACGTAATCCGTGTTGTCGCGCCGGCTGCTCGAGACGTAGCCGCGCACTTCGTTGATGAAGTTCCCACCGAAGTACGACGTGAGGGACCCCATGATCCCGCCGCCGGTCTGCGACATCGTGCCGCCGGTGGGCGGCAGCGCGAGGGCGCCGAGCCGGGTGGGTTGCTGCGAGTTCCAGCGGCCGTCGACGCGCAGCATGAGCGTCTGCGCGTCGGACAAGTTCCAGTCCAGCCGTACGAGGCCGGTGGTATTGTCCGTGGCACGGTCGTCTGGGAGCCCAGGGACGGTGATCGGTGTGCCGCTCTGCTGGGCGAGGCCGATGAAGCGCGCGACCGAGTCGGGGCTGACGCCCAGCCGCGCCAGGGTCGCGGCGTCGGCGCTCGCGAGCGACGTCAATCCCTGAGCGCGCCAGCGGCCCTGCAGGGCGCCGAACACGAACAGCTTGTTCGCGATGATCGGCCCTCCCATGCCGCCGCCCAGCTGGTTCTGCGTGTACCCCTGCCCGAACGGCGACGCGGTGGGCCCGCCCCAGGCGAGGTCCTTGTCGCGCAGCGTGTACGTGAACGACCCCTGCGGCAGGTTGGTGCCGCTGCGCGTGGTGGAAGCGACGAGTCCTCCAGAGAACTGTCCCCGTGCCACGTCATAGGTGCTGGTGACTACGCGGGTCGACCGCACGGCGTCCTGCGGCACACTTCCCGAGCCGAACGACATACCATCGAGCGTGATATCGTTGGCGGTGGTGCGCTGGCCGGCGACGGAGAACGCTGCGTCGGTCGAGTCGGTGCCCGCGATCCCGACGACGCCGGGGGCGAGGGTGGCGATCGTGTTCAGGTCCGAGGGGTCGATCGGCAGCCGGGCCAGTAACTGCGGCGACAGGTCCCGCTCGGTCGACCCCGGCGTCGGTCGCTCGCCGTCACGCGGGTTGCGGCGAGCGGTGACCGTGACCGGCTCCAAGGGAATCGCGGCCAGTCCCAGGCGGATGTCGGCGACGAGCCGGTCCTCGTCGGCCTGCCGCGCGATGGTGAGCCGGGTGGGGGCCATCCCGATATAGCGGGCGATGAGCTGGTACTGGCCGCCGCCGTCCGGGAACACGATGGTGAACCGTCCACGCGCGTCGGTCGTACGCTGCCGGGAGATCTGCGTTTCGAGCGAGATCGCTTGGACCACGGCCCCGGCGAGCGGCTGGCTGTCGGGGCCAGTGACCGTTCCGGTGATGATGTCGGTCGTCGCGCCGACCTGCGCCGTCGCCCCGCGCGGGGCAACAGCCACCACCAGGAGGCTCAGACTCCAGATCAGCGGTCGTCCGGCAGCCACACGCGCGGTTCGTGAGGAGAAGGCATTCTGGTATACGCGGCAGTGGGGTCGATGCTGATGGCGCCGGCGCGTCGTCGCCTTGCGCCGCGCGGTGTCTCACCCGCAGCTTACGGACGTTCCATATGCGCACGCTCCTCGCGTCCATCGAAGGCGAATACCGCCGCTACAAGAGCCTCGCCGAGGGCGCCATGACCCAGGTGGCGGACGCGGCGCTCGCCGACGCCGCCGGCTCGGACAATTCCATCGCCACCATCGTGTGGCACATCTCCGGAAACCTGCAGTCCCGGTTCACGGACTTTCTCACGTCGGACGGGGAGAAACCGTGGCGGGACCGAGACTCCGAGTTCCTGGCCCGCCGCGTGACCCGCTCCGAGCTCCTGGCCAAGTGGGAAGAGGGCTGGCGAGTCCTGTTCGCGGCCCTCGCCGGCCTCACGGACGCCGATCTCGAGCGGATGGTGACGATCCGGTCTCAGCCGCACACGGTCGCCCAGGCGCTGCATCGTTCGCTCGCGCACGCGAGCTACCACGTGGGTCAGATCGTCTACGTGGCCAAAGCGCTGCACGGCGCCGACTGGCAGTCCCTGACCATTCCACCCGGTCAATCGGCACGGTACAACAAAGGGCGCCTAGGCCATGTCTAAGCTTCTCACCATCCTCGGGGCGAGCGTCGGCGGCGCGATCGGCTGGTGGCTGGGCGCGCGCGTCGGCACGATGACGGCGTTCATGGTCAGCACGGTGGGAAGCGGTGTGGGTATGTACGCCGGGCGGCGGATCGCGGAGTCGATCCTTGCCTGAACGCGTCCTCGGTCTGCGCACGGTCATCTACCACGTACCCGACCTGCAGCGCGCCAAGGCATGGTACAGCCAAGCCTTTGGCGCGCAACCATACTTCGACGAGCCGTTCTACGTGGGCTTCAATGTCGGCGGGTACGAGCTGGGGCTCGATCCGGACACGAAGGGGGTCGGGCCGGGCGCGGGTGGCGCGGTCGCGTACTGGGGCGTCCCGGACCTGGACGCGGCGGTCCGGCACTTTACGGCCGCCGGGGCGAGTCTGAAGGCCCCGATCCAGGACGTCGGTGGCGACATTCGCGTGGCGACCGTCGCCGATCCCTTCGGCAATCTCGTGGGCTTGATCGAGAACCCGCACTTCGCTGCTGCCTGACCTGCGGTCACGTAATTCGCTTGCCTGGTCGTACCGATTGTGCGTTATTGAAGCCTACGCAATGGCCCTCGCCCATCAGAACCTCGCCGTCGCCGTCGGCGCCGCGAAGGAGCACAAGCTCGCGTCCGTGAAACCGCTCGTCGAGACGGCTCTTGGTATCGCGCGCGGGACGCCCGACGAAGCCTGAGGGGGAGCCGCACTGGGCACGGTTGAAGACGGCCGTGGACCTACCCCTGCGCCTCGGCGCCTGGTATCGCGTCGTGGCGCCGGTGACCGCCCTCGAAGTCGTGGTCAGCATCCAGGGGACGCGCGTCTCGGTGCCGCGCCCCTACGTCGAGCTGCGCGCCACGCCGCCCGGGGAGTGGACCGTCGTGCGCAATCCGAAGGTCAGGCCCGAGCGCACTCCGCAGGGCCTGCGGCAGGGGTACATCGTGTGCCCCGGCTGCCGGCGTCGCGTGGAGCTGCCCGCGACCCGGCTCGCGGAGCAGCTCTGTCCGCATTGCAACGAGACCTTCCCGATCGCCTGGGACGAGCGACCGCGCCAGGAACGGTGACGTCGCTCAGCTCTTGATCGTCTTCGAGGCCTCGTCCCACGTGACCGCGGTCTTCCGAAAGTACGACTCGTTGGCCATGTGGCAGGCCAACGCCGCGTGGTGGCCGAACACCACGTCCTCGGTCACCGGCTTGCGGGTGCGCACCGCCTCGAAGAACGTCCACAGGTGCGGCCGGACGTCGTCGAAATCGGGCCCGCTGAATGAAATCGTCTCCGGCATCACCACCGGCTGGCCTATCTTCGGATCGTTCTCCTCGTGCCATTTCTTGAGGTACGCGTCTCGCAGCGCTCGGGGGTAGCTGCCGACGTAATAGCTGGGGTATTGATCCTTGCCGGATTGGGGCGTGAAGCTCAGGCTCGATCCGGTGACCTCAAGCAGCCCCTTCGAGCCCTGGATGCGGTACGTCTCCGGCATCTCGGTGCCGAGGTTCAGCCGCATGTACACCGGCAGCCCGTCGTAGTCGTACACGACCCCGTGGACGTCGGGCATGTTGCGACCGTCCTTCCAGCGTCGGATGCCGCCCACCGCGCTCGCCTGCTTGGGCGGGGCGTTGATCCCGACCATGAACATCATTCCGCTGACCAGGTGCACCAGCAGGTCGCCGGCCACGCCGGTGCCGTACTCCTTCCAGCAGCGCCACCGCGCAAAAATGAAAGGATCGAATGAGCGTTTGGGGACGGTTCCTTGCCACGTGTCCCAGTCGAGATTCTTGGGCGAGAGATCGGGTGGCGGGGGGTACTCCCATGCTCCGGTCGGGTCGTTGCGCCCGAGCCAGCCCTCCACGAGCATCAGCTCGCCGAGCGTGCCCTGGGCGATCAGCTCCCTGGCCTTGGCGCATACCTGGGAGCTCACGCGCTGCGACCCGATCTGGATGATGCGCCCGGTTCGCTTCCCGGCTTCCACCATGGCCACGCCGTCGGCGGCACTGTGCGACATCGGCTTCTCGCAATAGATGTCCTTGCCGGCGCTCACCGCGTCGACCACGACCTGCTTGTGCCAGTGATCGGGCACGGCCGCCACGATGCAGTCGATGTCCTTGTTGTCGAGCAGCTCCTGATAGCGGCGCGTGACAGGCAGATCGGGCCGCACGATCTCGCGGGCCAGGGTGTGCCGGCCGTCGTACAGGTCGGCGGCGGCGGCGCACTCTACGCCCGGCAGCGTGATGGCATTGCCCAGGAGACCAGAGCCCTGCATGCCGATGCCGACCATGCCGAAGCGGACCCGGTCACTGGCGGGACCAGGGGGGGGACGCGTGAGGAACCGCTGAGGAATGGGCCCGATCGTCTGCGCGGCGAGCGATGCGCCGGCCGCCGCCGCACTCGTGCTCACGAATTCGCGACGCGACCAGTCGTTGCGTTTCCCGTTCACGGCGTCTCCCTGTGCCAAGGTCGGTCTATTATGCGCCACTTGACCGCGCGGGGGGAGGTCTCCAGACTCGGGACGTGTGCGTGCCCGGCGGGCTTCGTCACGTCCTCTGCCTCCTCGGCGCGCTTCCCGGCGTGGCGCGTGCGCAGCAGCCCCCCTCCCCGTGGGCCTTCGGCCCGTTTCACAAGCCCAGGGAGGTGAATCCGATCATCCTGCCCGATTCCGGCGCCACGTTCCGCTCTCCCATGAACGACACGCTCGTGCGGTGGGAGGAGCACGCCACGTTCAACCCCGCCGCCGTCGTGAAGGACGGCACGGTCTACGTGCTGTACCGGGCCGAGGACGCGAGCGGCGACCGGGAGATCGGCCATCACACCTCGCGCATCGGCCTGGCGGAGAGCGCGGACGGCTTGCGCTTCACGCGCCGCGGCGCGCCGGTGCTGTACCCGGACCGCGACGCGGAGGTCGCCCGCGAGTGGCCCGGGGGCGTCGAGGATCCGCGGGTGGTCGAGTCCGACGAAGGGACCTACGTTCTCACGTACACGCAATGGAACCGCCGCATTCCCCGCCTCGCCGTCGCGACGTCCCGCGACCTGATCCACTGGACCAAGCGCGGTCCCGCGTTCGCCGCCGCGAACGGCGGGAAGTATCGCGACCTCGAGTCCAAGTCCGGCGCCATCGTGGTCCGGGTCGAGGGGGACCGGGGCGACCGCGTCATCGCGACCAAGGTGAACGGCAAGTACTGGATGTACTTCAACGTCCCCGAGATCCTGATCGCGACCTCGGACGATCTCGTGCGGTGGACGCCGGTGGAGGACGCTCAGGGAAGGCCGCTGCGCGTGTTGACGACCCGGCCGGGTTACTTCGACTCGTGGCTGGTTGAGGCCGGACCGCCGGCCATCATCACCGAGCGCGGGATCGTCCTGCTTTACAACGCGGGGAACAGCGGCACCTACGGGGATCCGCGGCTTCCGGCGCGAGTCTACACCGGTGGGCAAGCGCTGTACGACGCCCGCAACCCCCTCAAGCTGATCGCCCGCCTGGACGAGCCCTTCATCAGGCCGGGCGAAGACTACGAGCGGACGGGACAGTATCCCGAGGGCACGACGTTCGTGGAGGGGCTGGTCCCCTTCAAGGGGCGCTGGTACTTGTATTACGGCACGGCCGACTCGCGCGTGGGCGTGGCGGTGTGGGACGCGCCGCGCTGACCGTGGCGCCCTTGCGCCCGCAGTCGGTTGTCGCGCAGCTTAAGCGCCCGGCATGAAGAGTCCAGCTTTGCGGGTACGCGCGGTGGCGCTGGCGATCCTCGCCACAGGGATCTGTGCTACCGCGGGCGAGACCCAGAGCGACAGCGGTCGGCCCGCGTACACGGCGGCCGACGTGCACTTTATGTCCGGCATGATCGTGCACCACGCGCAGGCGGTGCTGATGGCCGGCTGGGCGGCGTCACATGGCGCCGGCCCTGCGCTGGGCGCGCTGTGCGACCGCATTGTCGTCGGGCAGCGCGACGAGATTGCGGCGATGCAGCGCTGGTTGCGGGACCGCCACCAGCCCGCGCCGGACCCCGACCCGAGCGCCCAGGCAATGCCGGGCATGGATCACCCCATGCTCATGCCAGGAATGCTGACCGACGAGCAGCTGGCGCAGCTGGACAGCGCCCGGGGGCCCGACTTTGACCGGCTGTTCCTGACGGACATGATTCAGCATCACCGGGGCGCGCTCACGATGGTGCGCGCGCTGGTCGACACGCCGCGCGCCGCCCGCGACGGGCAGCTGTTTCAGGTCGCGTCGGACATCAGCGCCGATCAGACGGCCGAGATCGACCGCATGACGCGCATGCTCGACGCGTTGTCACACACCTCTCCACGGAGTCCTCAGTGAGATCCCTGTCTCTGTTGCTCGCGATCGGCACGGTCGCGGCGTGCGCCACCTCCGCGAAGTTCGATATGTCCACCACGGCACCGAGCCCCGATCGCCGCGTGGGCCTGCGCGCCGGATGGATGAACGCCGCCGAGGCGGCCTGGAACCTGCGACTGGTGGCCGCGGCGCCGAAGCCGACGACGTTCACCAATCTGAACGATCCCGGCGACTTCGGCTTCCTCAATTCGGATCTCGCGTTTACGGGACACTACGTCATCCAGGGCAACTTCCACGGCCTCCAGGTGTGGGACATCGCGCAGCCGAGCCATCCCGTACTGGTCACGACCTACCTCTGCCCCGAGCAGCAGAACGATGTGTCGGTCTATCGTAACCTCCTGTTCGCTTCCGGCGAGGACTTCAACGGCCGGCTCGACTGCGGCACCCAGGGCGTGCCCGACTCGGTCAGCAAGGACCGGCTGCGTGGCATCCGCATCTTCGACATCTCGGACATCGCACACCCCAAGCCGATCACGAGCGTGCAGACCTGCCGCGGCTCACACACGCACACCGTGGTCACCGATCCGAAAGACACCGCCAACATCTACATCTACGTGTCGGGGTCGGCGCCGGTGCGCTCGCCCAACGAATTGGCGGGATGCTCGGGGCTCACGCCCGACCAGGACCCGAACAGCGAGCTGTTCCGTATCGAGGTGATTCAGGTGCCGCTCGCCCATCCCGAACAGGCGCACGTGGTGAGCAAGCCGGCGATCCTGGCCGACCTGGCCCACCGGCAGTCGCACTCCGAGGCGCCGGAGGACATCGCGGCCGCGGCCAAAGCGGCGGCGGAGGCACGCGCCACGGGGGGGTTCACGGCGACCGTGCGCGGGGAGGAGATCGTGCTGGGGCCGCGTTTCGTCGCCGCGCAGCTCGACAGCATCGTCAAGGCGCGCGGGGGGACCGGAGCGCCGACGGGAGCCGACAGCGCCTCGCTGCGGGCCGCCGTCCAAGGCATCGTGGATCGGCGCTTCAATCCTCCCGCGCCCGCGAACGGCCCCCGGCCCGGGCCCGTCCAGTGCCACGACATCACGGTGTATCCGGCGCTCGGTGTCGCGGGTGGGGCGTGCGCCGGCTACGGCCTGCTGCTCGACATTCACGATCCGGCCAACCCGCGCCGCGTCGCCGCCGTGGCCGACTCGAACTTCGCGTTCTGGCATTCGGCCACGTTCAACAACGACGGCACCAAGCTGCTGTTCACCGACGAGTGGGGCGGAGGGCTGCAGCCCAAGTGCCGCGCCACCGACAAGCCCGAGTGGGGCGCGGACGCGATCTTCACGGTGGCGGGCAACGCGATGACGTTCCGGAGCTACTACAAGATGCCCGCGCCCCAGACGCCGGTCGAGAACTGCGTGGCGCACAACGGCTCGCTCGTCCCCGTGCCCGGGCGCGACATCATGGTGCAGGGCTGGTACCAGGGCGGCGTCTCCGTGTTCGACTGGAGCGATCCCGCGCACCCGAAAGAGATCGCGTACTTCGATCGCGGCCCCATGGATTCGACCAAGCTGGTGGGCGCGGGCTCATGGTCGGCGTACTGGTATAACGGCTACATCGTGAGCTCCGAAATCGGGCGCGGGCTCGACGTGTTCGAGCTGCTGCCCAGCGGGTTCTTGTCTCAGAACGAGATCGCTGCCGCCAAGCTGGTGCACTTCGACTATCTGAACGTGCAGGATCAGCCCAAGCTGGTATGGCCCCCGAGTTTCGTGGTGGCGCGGGCGTACCTGGACCAGCTGGCGCGCTCGGAAGGGTTGGCCTCCGCCAAGGTGGCGGCGGCCCGCAGTGCGCTGGCCCGTGCCGAGCGGCTGTCCGGGCCAGAGCGCCACAATGCCCTGACGCAGCTGGTCGCCCAGCTCACGGGCGATGCGCCGGCTGCCCCAGACCAGGAAAAGGTGCGCACGCTCGCCAGCGTGGTCACGGATCTGGCGAACGGCGGGCGCTGACGGCTCCGAGCAGGGCTCCTTGCGGCGGGGCGGCCGCGCCGCAGTTTATCGCCCTATCTGCATACGGTGCGCCAGCCGCAATAGCGGCCGCTGTGACGCTCACGGAGGTGGATCATGACCGGGCTGCTCGCGCTGTGGCTCCCCATCCTGGTGTCGGCGGTGCTCGTGTTCGTCGTCAGCTCCGCCATTCACATGGCGTCGCCCTGGCACAAGAGCGACTACCCCAAGCTGTCGAGCGAAGACCGGGTGATGGACGCGCTCCGCCCGCTCGCCATTCCACCGGGGGACTACATGATGCCCCGTCCCTCGAGCAGGGCGGAGATGCGCACCCCGCAGTTCCTCGAAAAGTACAAGCGCGGCCCGGTCCTGATGCTCACCGTGTGGCCCGGCGGCGGCTCCATGTCCATGGGGAAGCAGCTCGGCCAGTGGTTCGTCTACGCCCTCGTGGTCGGGTGCTTCGCCGCCTACGTCGCGGGGCGCGCGCTCCCGCCGGGCGCTCCGTTCCGGAGCGTGTTCCGCTTTGCCGGGGTCACCGCGTTCGTCGGCTACTCGCTCGCGCTCTGGCAGATGTCGATCTGGTACCGCCGCGCCTGGCTCACGACCACCAAGGCGACCGTGGACGGCGTGATCTACGCGGTCTTGACGGCCGCGACCCTGGGATGGCTGTGGCCGCACTAGGCCGACGCAGCCCGATGCCGGGACCGCCGTAGCGCCGGGGGCACCCGATGACGCGCTACCCGCTCGTCCTCCTGGTCGCAGTGCTGGGCGCGCTGCTGCTCTCGGGCCTGGCCCCGTACGATCGGACGACCTGGTGGCTGGAGGTCTTTCCCATCCTGATCGGCGTGCCGCTGCTGGTCGCGACGCACCGACGCTTTCCCCTCACGCACCTCGCCTACACGCTGCTGGCCGTGCACGCCGTCATCCTCATGGTGGGTGGTCACTACAGCTACGCACGCGTCCCGCTGGGCGCCTGGGTGCAACAGGCGTTCGGGCTCGCCCGCAACGATTACGATCGGCTCGGCCACTTCGCGCAGGGCTTCGTACCCGCGATCGTCGCGCGCGAGATCCTGCTGCGGACGTCGCCGTTGCGCCCGGGCCGCTGGCTGTTCGTGCTGGTCACGGCCGTCTGCCTGGCGATCAGCGCCTGCTACGAGTTCATCGAATGGTGGGTCGCCGTGGCCGGTGGCTCCTCCGCGGAAGCGTTCCTGGGCACTCAGGGCGACGTGTGGGACACGCAATGGGACATGTTCATGGCCCTGATCGGCGCGATCACGGCTCAGACGGTGCTCAGCTCGCTCCACGACCGCGCGCTCGCCGCCGTCCGCCCGGGGTGACCCCTCCATGGCGTCCGCAGTCGCCGCGCCCGCCTCGGAGCAACGCGACCGCGTGCTCCGGCTGATCGCTCTCTTCAAGTTCTGCAAGGCGGTGTTGTTGGTCGTGGTGGGTCTGGGCGCCCTCCGGCTGCTCGACCCGGGCGTGGCGGCGCGCGCCCAGCGCTGGGTGGCGGCACTGGCGTCGAGCAACGACCGCAGCGCGGTGCAGCACGTCATTGCGTTGTTGGCCGGTCTCTCTCCCCGCCGCCTCGAGGCCGTCGGCGTGGGCGCGTTCCTCTACGCCGTACTGTTCACCATCGAGGGCATGGGGTTGTGGCGGGGGAAACGATGGGCGGAATACCTGACGGTCATCGCGACCCTGTCGCTCGTCCCGCTGGAGGTGTTCGAGCTCACCCGGGCGGTCACCCCGCCTCGCCTGGCCGCTCTCGTCGTTAATCTCGCGGTCGTGGTGTACCTGCTCGGCCGGATCCGGCGTCGCGCCCGCGCCACGAGCGCCTCCGGAGGATGACTCCGACCTTTCGAGACCGCTTCGCCTCGGCGGCGCCGGCCTATGCGGTGTTTCGACCGCGCTACCCGGCGGCGCTGTTCGCGACGCTCGCAGACCACGCGCCGGGTCATCACGTGGCCTGGGACTGCGCCACGGGTAGCGGCCAGGCGGCGATCGGGCTGGCCGAGCGCTTCGAGCAAGTCGTGGCCACGGACGCGAGTGTGGCGCAACTGGCTGCCGCGCTCGCTCACCCTCGCGTGCAGTATCGCCAGGCCCCCGCGGACGCGAGCGGGCTGGCGCCGCAGTCTGTGGAGCTGGTGACGGTCGCGCAGGCGCTGCACTGGCTCGATCGCCCCGCGTTTTACGTGGAGGCGCGGCGCGTGCTCGCCCCGGGCGGGGTCGTCGCCGTGTGGTGCTATGGCCTGCTCGAGCTCGGCCCCGGGCTGGACGAGCCGATCCGCGCCTTCTACGAGCGGACGGTGGGCCCCTACTGGCCGCCGGAGCGCGCGCTGGTCGACTCGGGGTACCGCACCATCGATTTCCCGTTCACCGAGGTCACCCTCCCGCCGGTCGCTATGGAGGCGGAGCTGACTCTGCCGGAGCTGGGCGGCTATCTCGGCACCTGGTCCGCGGTGCTGGCCTACCGCTCCGCGCGGGGGGAGGATCCGGTGGTACCACTGCTCGATCGCCTCCGGGTCGAGTGGGGCGGCGCGGAGCGGCGCCGCACCGCTCGCTGGCCGCTGGCGCTGCGCGTCGGCCGCGTCGCGCCGTAGCCCTATTGCGTGACGTGGTGTATCGGCCGCAGCTTTCAGCCACCACCTCTCTCGAGCCAGGAGCCCGAGCGATGTCCAAAGGGGACGACCGCAAGCTGGCCGCCTTGGCGAAGAAGAACGCCGCCAAGGTCGCCAAAGCGAAGCCCAACAAGCGCCGCCGCTACGACGACACGCTGCCGCCCGAGCGGGAAGAAGACCTCGAGCTGCGCGACTTCTTTTCGGAGATGAAGAAGCGCGAGTTCTAGGTCGCGCGGTCGTCGGTTGCCGCGTCAAGTCCGGGTGGGCGACGGCGGTGCTCGTGATCGGCCCCGCGGCCTCACCCTGCGTGGTGGACCGGCAGGTTCTCGCGTTGAGCGACGCTGCCGTGCCCGCCTCCCGTCAACCATACCACGCCGTGCTGGGCGCCCGTCAGGGCGACCGGTCGGCGCTCGAACGTCGGCTGCGGGGCATCGTCGAGCGGGTCACGCGGCGCTCCCTCACGCAGCTGCTCGCGCGCTATCGAGGGCAGGGCCGGACCGTGCGGGGGCTCGCCCTCGTCGTGGGGAGCGTCATCGACCCCGCCTCCATCGGCAACGATCACATTCGGGCTCACGCGCTCGAGGGCCAGTTGTTTCGAACGGCACTGGAGCGCGCGGCGGTGCGCGCTCGCGTGGCCTGTGCCACGCACGTCGAGCGGGGGCTGTATGAGACGGCCGCGGCCCGGCTCAAGCGGAGCCCCGCCGAGCTCAGGAAGGTGGTGGTGGAGCTGGGACGGGCTGTGGCTGGGCCGTGGCGCGCGGACGAGAAGACGGCGACCCTGGCAGCCTGGATGGCGCTCGCCCGGGCACATTGACCGGGCCGGGTCACCCGGCTAAGTTGTTGTGCGATGCCGACCTACGAGTACAAGTGCCCGGCCGGGCATAGCTTCGAAAAGTTCTACCCGAGCATGAACAACCAGCGGCGGGTGAAGTGTCCCACCTGCGGCAAGATGGCGGAGCGTCAGATATCGGGGGGGACAGGGCTGGTCTTCAAGGGTTCTGGTTTCTACATCACCGACTACAAGCGTGCCGGCAGCGGGAGCCCCGAATCGACCGACGGATCGAAGCCCGAGTCGAAACCCGACGCGAAGGCCGAGGCGAAGCCCGCGCCCGAGTCGAAGCCCGACAGCCCCAAGAAGAAAAAGCCCTCCGGCGACAAGTGACGGCGCACGAGGCGATCCGCGCGGCGCTGGCGACGGCGGCGGCGCGGCTAGGTGCGTCCGTTTCCGCGTCTGCGGTCGAGCTGGAGCGCCCGCGCGACCTTGCGCACGGTGATATCGCGACCAATCTGGCACTCACCCTCGCCAAATCGCTCAAGCAGAAGCCCCGCGCCGTGGCGGAGCGGCTCGTCGCGGCGCTCGAGCTGCCGCAGGGGCTGGTGCGTCAGATCGCCGTCGCCGGCCCTGGGTTCATCAATTTCGTGCTCGCCGAGCAGCAGCTCGCTTCCGCGATCGCCGCGGTGCTCGCGGCGGCCGAGCGGTACGGGCGCGGCGACCAGGGAGCAGGCAAGCCCGTCAACGTCGAGTTCGTGTCGGCGAATCCGACCGGCCCGCTGCACGTGGGGCACGGTCGGCAGGCGGCCCTGGGCGATGCGATCGCCGCACTGCTGGAATGGACCGGCTGGCGCGTGACGCGGGAGTTCTATTACAACGACGGCGGCGCCCAGATCGGGAATCTGGCGGGGAGCGTGCAGGCGCGCATCCGGGGGCTGCGCGGGCAGGCGGCCCCGCTGCCGGAGGGCGGTTACCACGGGGAGTACATCCGGGAGATCGGGGAGCGGTATCTCGCCCGGCACCCGGAGGACCCGGAGGGGGCCGACCTCGACGCCGTACGTCGCTTCGCGGTCCAGGCGCTTCGGGACGAGCAGGACCGCGACCTCCAGGCGCTCGGGGTCAAGTTCGCCGTCTACTTTCTCGAGTCGTCGCTGTACGCGACGAGCAAGGTGGAGAGCACGCTGCGCCGGCTCGTGGCGGCCGGACACACCTACGAGCAGGACGGCGCCCTCTGGCTCAAGACCACCGACTTCGGCGACGACAAGGACCGCGTGATGCGGAAGCGGGCCGAAAAGGGCGGCGACTACACCTACTTCGTGCCGGACGTCGCCTATCACGTCGACAAGTGGGAGCGGGGCTTCTCGCGCGCGATCAACGTGCAGGGGGCCGACCACCACAGCACGGTCACCCGGGTGCGCATCGGCCTGCAGGCGCTGGACATGGGCATCCCGGCGGGGTATCCCGAGTACGTCCTGCATCAGATGGTGACGGTGATGCAGGGCGGCGAGGAGATGCGGCTCTCCAAACGCGCCGGGAGCTACCTGACCCTGCGCGAGCTGGTGGACGAAGTGGGGCGCGACGCCGTGCGCTACTTCTTTCTGATGCGCCGCGGCGACTCGCATCTGGTGTTCGACATCGACCTCGCGAAGAGTCAGACGGAGGAAAACCCGGTCTTCTACGTGCAAATGGCGCACGCCCGCATGAGCGGGATCTTCCGCGTCGCCGGCCGCGCGCCCGACGCGGTGCCGAGCGATGCCGAGGTGGCGAAGCTGAACGAGCCGGAGGAGCTCGCGCTGATGAAGGAGCTGGCCGAGTTTCCCGCGATCGTGGCCGGCGCCGCCCAGGCGTTGGAGCCCCATCGTGTCACCGGCTATCTGGAAGGCCTGGCCCGCATCGCGCACGCGTGGTACCACAAGTATCGCGTGCTGGGCGAGCCGGAAGAGGCGGCGCGCCTGGTGCTCGCGGCCGCCGTGCGCCAGGTGCTTGGCAACGGCCTGCGCCTGCTGGGGATCAGCGCCCCGGATCGGATGTGACGTGAGCCTGCTCGTGGTGGGCTCGATCGCCCTCGACTCGGTGGCGACGCCGTTCGGCCAGACGGCGGACGCGCCGGGCGGGTCGGCGGTCTTCTTCGCCGCCGCCGGGGCGATCCTGCACCCGGTGCAGGTGGTGGGCGTCGTGGGGAGCGACTACCCGCTTGCCGCCCTCAAGTCGCTCGAAGCGCGCGGCGTCGACCTTTCCGGTGTGGAGCAGGCCGCCGGCGAATCGTTCCGCTGGAAGGCCAAGTACTCCTACGACCTGTCGAGTCGCGAGACGCTCGACACCCGGCTGGGCGTGTTCGCTCAGTTCCGGCCCAAGCTCCCGGAGAAGTTCCGTCGGGCGCGCCACGTGTTTCTGGGAAACATCGACCCCGAGCTGCAGCTGGGCGTGCTCGACCAGATTCCGCACCCCGCGCTCGTCGCCTGCGATACCATGAATTACTGGATTCACTCGAAGCGCGACCTGCTGCTCGAGCTGCTGCGCCACATCGACATCCTCATGGTGAACGACGCCGAAGCGCGGGAGCTGTCGGGCGACTGGAACATCTACCGGGCCGCGCACTGGGTGCTCGAGCGGGGACCCAAAATGGCCGTGATCAAACAGGGTGAGCATGGCGCGCTGCTGGTCGATCGCGACACGACCTTCAAGGTGCCGGCCTACCCGCTTCAGGAAGTGTTCGACCCCACGGGCGCGGGTGACGCGTTCGCGGGAGGGTTCATGGCTCACCTCGCGGCGACCGACGACCTGACGCCTGCCAACCTGCGGCGCGCGATGGTGTACGGCGCCGCGATGGGCTCGTTCGCCGTGGAGGCGTTCGGCGTGCAGGGGTTCGAGCGCGTGACGCTGGCCGACGTGCGGGCCCGGGTGCGTGGCTTCAAGGACCTGGTCCACTTCGAGGTGGACGAAGGCCGGGCACCGTGACGGAGCACTACGCCGCCGCCGGCGTGCGCCTCGACGCGGCGGAGGAAGCCCAGCGCCGCATCGCGGCCCTGGTGCGGACCACGCGCACGCCCTTGGCGCTCGGCGCCATCGGGGCGTTCGGCGGCATGGTACGCGTGCCTGCCGGGTTCGAGCGGCCGGTGCTCGTGCTCTCGACCGACGGCGTCGGCACCAAGGTGCTCGTCGCCGCGCGCGCCGGCGTGCACGACACGGTCGGAGAAGATCTCGTCAACCATTGCGTCAACGACATCCTGGTGCACGGAGCGACGCCCCTCGCCTTTCTCGACTACGTGGCCACGGGGCAGCTCGAGCCGGACGTCGCAGCGGCGATCGTGGCGGGCGTGGCGCGCGGCTGCCGCGCCCACGACATCACGCTCGCCGGCGGCGAGACGGCGCAGCTGCCCGACTTGTACCAGCCCGGACATTACGACCTCGCCGGCACCATCGTGGGGGTGGTCGAGGAGCGCAGCGCGCTGCACGGCGACCTGGTGCGTCCGGGC
>Ga0209056_10000301_pt1 | contig 55168 bp, 56 predicted proteins | sample GraSoiAngelo_114_FD_185876 | JGI IMG/M metagenome (GOLD analysis project Ga0209056, IMG submission 185876) | Grasslands soil microbial communities from the Angelo Coastal Reserve, California, USA - 14_0903_13_40cm (SPAdes) (version 2) | ecosystem: Environmental > Terrestrial > Soil > Grasslands...
CTGCTGCTCCTCTGCGGCTGCCAGGCGCAGGCCCGCCGCCTGTTGCTCCTCGACCTCGCGCTGTCGGACCCCGCCCTGCTGAACGGCACCGTCCGGCCCTGGCACGACGAGGGCTACACGGTCGAGTACCGCCGCTTCTACCCCCACCTCGCGCGGACCGATCTCGAGCGCTATCGGGTGCTGCTGTTCCTGCTGGGCCGTGAGCCCGAAGCGCCGTCGGACGCCCTCACCGCCGGCGATCTCGCGCTGCTCACCGAGTGGGTGCTCCGGGGCGGGGTGGTGGTGCTCGGCTACGATGCAGACGGAGAAGGGTATCTGGACCGCTGGACGGCGAACCGCTGGCTCGAGGCCGCCGGGACCGGGATCTCGATCGGCGACCGGCTCCTCGAGGACACCACCGTGCGTGCTCTCACGACCACCGGTCGCCCGCAGCCCTGGGCCGAGGGCCGACCCATGGGCGACGAGCCGCTCGGGTCGGTGTTCGACCCCTTTCCGCTCGACCGTAATGATGTCCTCGCCACACGCGACTCGTCGCAACTCCTCGCCGTGACCTCGAGGCACGCGTTCGTGCGCGCACCGCGTACCCCCGCACCCCGCGCGCGCGCCGGCGTCGTGGCGGCCGCCCGGATCGGCGACGGCCTCGTGGTCGTCATCAGTCGCCACGCACTCGGCGCCCTGGGGCCGCAGTTCCGGTCCACGACGGCCCCCGCGCAGCAGCTCGACGCCCTGGATCGGACGCGCGAGTTCCTCGGCGCGGTCGCCCGCTGGACCCGACGCCCGGCCGAGTGGGCGCACGTCCCGCCCGCCGCGCGCGGTGGGCCGCTCTCGCTGGCGCAGGCGCCTGTTCCCGTCGAGCTCTCGCCCCCCCTCCTGAGTCCCCCGACCGGCGTGGACACGATCGCGCTGCCACTCCGTCCGGACCCGAAGCTCGCCCGCGCCACGAGCACCCCGGAGTGGCTGCGGCAGCAGGGCATGCGGGTGCTGTGGACGCCGCTGTTCGCGACCCGTGACGGGCGGCGCGCTGTGCGATCGGGCGCCTCGCTCGATTCGCTCGTCGCGCTGCTCGACGCCGGCGGATTCAACCTGCTCGCCGGCGACGCCGGCCCCGAGAGCAGCGATTCCCTCCACACGTACTGGGAAGAGCGCCTCGCGGTGCGCCGGGCCTGGGCCGATGCGGTGAAACGCCTGCAGCCGACGAGTGTGGCATGGATCCCCCTGCTGGACTACGGCAACGCGCGCCACGCCCCTGCGGATTCGTCGCGGGGCGCGCGCGGCGAGGCGCTCGCCGCCCCGTGCGCCCTCGACTCGATCCTGTGGGCGGAGGGGCTGCCGTCCGCGTACGGCGCCCTCGGGCGGCTCGCCGCGGAGCAGCGCACTCTCGTCATCGCGCTCGGTCTAGACATCGGCGGACCGCGGAGCTACTCGATGGGCCAGGAGTTCTGCGACGCGGCGTGGCGGCGCGGCCTGGCGGGTCTCATCCGCGCGGGCGCGGCGGGGGGGGGCTGGGACTCGCTCCCGTACGCGGCCCGCTACCCGGCGCTGCGCGACGCCGGGTTGCTGCCGCGGTACTACCGCGCTCTGGAGGATGAGGTCGCCGCGCGCGCCACGGTGCTGCGGGACCGGGTGTTGAAGCAGCGGCGGGATCTCTACTTCGCGTTCCGGCTGGCGCAGCCGCCAGCCGATTGGTTCACGCTCGGGTTGCTCCGCGGCTTCGGGCTTCCGGACCGGCCACTGCTCTTGTTCACACCGGAGGTGTGGACACGCGACCTGCTCGCGCTCTACCGGGCGCGCGGCTTGAACATGGTGCACGCGATAGCCCTCGTTCCGCCGCTTCGGGTACGCGACTGGTCGGGGGTCAAGCGGCTGGCCTTCTACGAAAGTGACGGCTTCTGGCTCGCGCCCGAGGAGCCCGCCGCGCCAGGCGCCGGCAGGCGCCTGCCGCCGGACAGCCTGGGCCGCCTGCTGCGGAGGCTCGTGCGCTAGACTTGCCCTGACCCTTCCACAACCGGTAGTTTTCCTGCCGGGTGGCGGTAGGGCGTGATGGTCGCGGCATGCCGGTTGGAGTGGCGTGCTGAGGAAAGTCCGAGCTCCCGAGGGCAGACTGCCAGGTAATACCTGGGCGCCGTGAGGCGACGGAAAGGGCCACAGAAAACAGACCGCCCTTTATCCAAGGGTAAGGGTGAAACGGTGGGGTAAGAGCCCACCGCGCGCCTGGTAACAGGCGTGGCACGGTAACCCCCAGTCGGAGCAAGGCCAAATAAGCAGCGAGACCCGGCCCGGGTCGCCTGAGCTGCGGGTAGGCCGCGTGAGGTGGCTGGCGACAGCCATCCCAGAGAGATGACCATCTGCCCGTTTCGGCGGGCAAACAGAACTCGGCTTATGGCCCTACCGCCCACCGCTCGATGACCTCACCGTCGAAACCTTACCCCGCACAGTGGGAGCAAGTCGCGGACCTGCGGGTATTCCGCACGACCACCCAGGAATGGGAGAAGCTCATCGGGTGGCGCGCCGACATGCGAAAGCGCGGCTGGAAGCTGCTGCGCGTCGCAAGCGAAGGGACCGAGATGGTGGCTGTCTTCGGCCGGACCAAGGGCGACCGCGCGCCCGCGCCGGGTACCGCATAGGGAGCGCACCATGATTCGTCGGCTGCTGCTCGCGGGGACGGCGCTCACCGCCGCCTGCGCCCCACGCAGTGGGACGCCCACCGCGGCGGCCCCTGCACTCACCCCCGCCCCGGGCGCCTCGACAACGACTCCGGCGACGGAGGGGCCCTCCGCGCACCGCCCCGAGGTCGCTCGCTATGGACCCAGCGCCCTGCGCTACGTGGTCCACCGACGGCTCCACATCCAGCAAGCCCTCGGCGATCAGACCCAAGCCCAGGACGTCGGCGCCCGGATCTTCCTGGCGACGGCCATCACGGGGCCGGCCGACAGCGTCGGCTACCCGGCCACCTTCCTCGTCGATTCAATCGTGGCCGATTCGGGAACACCGCCGCCGATCGTGGACAACGTCAGCAAGGTGCGCAGGCTCGTGTTCGCGGGACGCGTGGCAGCGCGCGGTGAGTTCGTGAACGCGCTGGCGTCAGACAGTGCGGTGGCGCAGTCCGTGGTCCAGCTCCTCGGGAACTTTCGGGACTTCTTGCCGCGACTGCCGATCGACGGGGTCAAGCCCGGAGCCGCCTGGACCGACACCGTCGAGACCAGCCAGAAGGGGAGCGGCTCCGAGGTATCGCGTCGCACGATCACGCACTCCACCGCAGCGGGGTGGGAGGACCGCCTCGGTGCCCGCAGCGTGCGCGTGGATGGAAGGCAGACCTATCGCGTCGCCGGCGGCGGCAAGAACGCGGGGCAGCCGTTCGAGCTCTCCGGCGCCGGAACGGGGAGCGGGGTCGCCTACATCGCCGCCGACGGTCGTTACCTGGGCGGTGAGTGGCAGGACTCGACCACCCTGACCGTGCGGCTGCCGGTGCAAGGCGTCGCCGTCCCGGTGATCCAGGTCACTCGAACGACCGTCGCGGTGCTGCCGTAGTGGGCGGACGGTCGGACCCTAAAGGACTCCCCTGCGGTCGCCGGCGGATCGTCGGACTGTCGCTCCTCCTCCTGCTCCTGGCGTCGGGCGCGGTCGCCCAGGTCGCCCCGAACAACGCCGCGCTGTATCTCCATCCCACCGATGTCAGCGATGCGCGCGCCCTGTGGGTGAACCCCGCGGGGCTCGGCCATTTTCCGGAAGCGTCGGTCCATCTCGATCTCACCGTCGGGGAGCCCGGCGCCAAAGGCCAGTTGCGGCAGCTCACCTTGGGCCTCAACTCTCGCGGGTTGTCGCTCGGCTACCAACGGGACCTGTTCAATTCCGTGCGGCGGGGGCACACCTACCGGGTGGGATACGCCGGGGGCCGTGCGGGACTCGCGGCCGGTTTCGCCACGGTGCTGTACCGCGGGGGCACCTCGAGCACCGGCTGGGACATGGGCATCCTGTACGACTGGACGCCGGTCCTGTCGGTCGGCGGCGTTATCCAGAACATCGGGCGGCCGGTCGTGCGCGATTCGACCCTGCGCATCACCTACGTCCCGAGCGCGACCCTGCAGCTGGCGGGGCGGCGGGTCGTCCTCTCCGCGCTCAGCCGCTTCACGTCCGAGGGGGTGGAGGGCTACGCCTTCGGTCTGCGCGGCACGCTACGGGCGGGGTCGTCGCTCCCCATCGGCCTGCTCGCACGCCTCGACACGGACCGCTCGCTACGTCGCAGCGGCCTCGCGTTCGGCTTCTCGCTCGGCGGTGAAGACACCGCCGGTCTGGTCGCCACGACTCCCGGCGATGCCCACGGGATCGATGCCCTCAGCCTGTACGGTGTGTCGACGCGGCGCTTCACCAGCGCCCGGCGGTCGGCGCCCTAGTCCTCGCCGGCTAGTTTGTCGAGCCGGCGCGCCAGCTCGTAGACATCGCGGAACGAGAGGTGGCGAAACACGGTGTCGCGGCGCGCCCGCGGTAGTGTGAGCACCATCCGAAACGAGAGCCCGCCCCGCAGCTCGGCCGCGTAGCGGACCTGGACCGAGTCCCGGCGATAGGCGCGCACGCGGTGTGGCGTCACCACGGCGACGCTCCGGCGCGCCACGAGCAGGAGGGTCGTATCGTCGGCGCCCCGGGGCGAGAAGACATAGAGGGCCGCGTCTCCCGGAGCGAGCGCGCCCTGGCGCCGGAGGGGCTGGGCGAGACTGTCGGGGATGGGCGCGCGCACCGAGACGCGCGGGGCCTTCGACAGGACGGTGAGCACCACGAGCAGGAGGCCCCCCACCACCCCGAGACCCACGAGTGCGTGAAGCGCCCCGGACAGGACGGGCGAGCGCATCCGCACGCTGTCCTGCGCCGCGGTCGGGAGGGCATCTACCAGAGCCCGGCTCAGCTGCTCGGCGGTCTGGAAGCGCTCTGCGGGGTCCTTGGCGAGCGTGCGGTCGACCAGCCCGGCGAGCGCGGGCGGGATCTCGCTCCGATGCTGCTGAATGGGCACCGGGGTGGCGGTGGCCTGCTTCATGAGGATCGACTGGGCGGACTCGCCGTCGAACGGCGGCACGCCGGCGAGCATCTGATACAGCACGACCCCGAGTGAGTAGATGTCCGACCGGGCATCCACGTCCTCTCCGGTGGCTTGCTCGGGACTCATGTAATGCGGGGTCCCGACCACCATGCCCTCAGTGGTGAGCTGGCTGACGGACGCCTCCTGCGCGGCCTTGGCGATCCCGAAGTCGGTCACGAGCACGTGGCCCGCGCTGTCGAGCAGGATGTTGTCGGGCTTCACGTCGCGGTGCACGATCCCGTGCAGGTGGGCGTGGCCGAGCGCGTCCGCCACCTGCCGCGCGATCCGCGCGGCGTCGCGCAGCGAGAGGCGCTGATGCTTTTCGAGCAACTGGCGGAGCGACGGCCCGTCGAGGCAACGCATGACGATGTACAGGACTTCATTCTTGTAGCCCCCGACCTTATAGATCGGCACGATGTGCGGGTGTTCGAGCCGTGCGCTGGTGCGAGCCTCACGCACGAACCGCTCGGCGAGCCCGGGCGACGGCGTGAGCCCCAGGTCGAGCACCTTCACCGCGACGTCCTGGCCGAGGGTCTCGTCCCGGACGCGGAACACGGCGGCGAAGCCGCCTTCGCCCAAGACATCCCCCACGGTAAATTTTTTGCCGAGGGCTTTCTGGAGGCGGCGACGCAGTGTGACGAGATCGAGCGACATGGCGGACGCGAAACCTAGGAACCTGCGCCGCGCGGCGCTAGGGACGGCCGGTGTCGTCCTCGTGTGGCTGTTCGCCGTGTGGCCGCCCCCCGTGTGGTGGCGCGATCACTGGCCACGGGAGACGGCGATGATGCGAGAAGGGGCGGACTGGCGGACAGACGGTCGGGCGGTCGGGGGTTCTCAGTCCGCCCGTCCGGCCGTTCACCCGACCGACCTTGAGAGCATCTCTCCCGTCCTCCAACGCATGGTCATCATCGCCGAGGATTCGCGGTTCCGCTCACACGTCGGGATCGATCTCGCCGAGATCGCGGATGCGCTCGGCGTGGACGCCGCCCACGGGTTCTGGTCCGCCGTCGGCGCGGCGTGGCGGCACCGCGACCGGCTGCGGGGCGCGAGCACCATCACCCAGCAGCTCGCCAAGAATCTGTATCTCTCCTCCTCGCGCAATCCGATCCGCAAGGTGAAGGAAGCGGTGACCGCCCTGCAGCTCGAGCTCGCCCTCTCGAAGGACCGGATCCTCGAGCTCTACCTGAACGTCGCGGAGTGGGGGCCGGGAATCTGGGGCGTCGATGCGGCGAGCCGCGCGTACTTCGCCGTGCCGGGATCGCGTCTCACCGAGGAGCAGGCGGCCGAGCTCGCGGCCACGCTGCCGCATCCGCGCACCTCGAACCCCACGTTCCGCCCGGACCGCACGCTGGCGCGCCGCGACCTCATCCTGGCGAGGTATCGCGGCGTGGACGTGTACATCCCGCCGGAAGAGGAAACAGACTCGCTGCTCATCACCCTGCCGGCTCCTGTGGTCCCGCCCGCGCTCGATTCGCTGAGGATCGACGTACCGGTGGACAGTCTGGAGGATAGTCTCACTGACAGACGCACAGACGCACAAACGACTAGACGCACAGACGCAACAGACGCACAGGGGAGAACAGCAGACAGCGGTCGGGACAGCCTCCCCTGACTCCTGTCGTCTGTTCACCCCTGTGCGTCTGCGCGTCTAGTCTTTGCAGGTTCCCGTATTAGTCAACCAACCGCAATGGCATGACCAGCGCCATATAGCTCGCCGGGTCGTCCCACCCGACCGGCTCCACGGTGGCAGCGCGCTCCGGGGCCTTGAAGGTGAGCCGCACCTCGTCGGTGGGCATGTACTTGAGGATCTCGAGCAGGTACATCGCGTTGAACCCGATCTCGAGCGGCTCGCCCTCGTAGGTGACGGCGAGCTCGTCCTGCGCTTCGCCCAGGTCGGGGGTCTGGACCGAGAACTTGACGGCGCCGCCGGAGAACGCGAGCCGGATCCGGTGCGTCTGATCGCTCGCGACCACGCTCATGCGCCGCAACGCCGCCGCCATCGCGGCCTTGTCCGCGGTCGCCACTTTGTCGTTCTCGCGCGGAATCACCTGCTCGTAGTTCGGGTACGGCCCTTCGATCAAGCGTGAGAACACGAGCGTCCCGCCGGCGCGGAAGCCGATGTGGTTGTCGCTGCGCGCGATCTCGAGGGCATCGTCGGCCGCGAACAGCCGGCGGATCTGCTCGAGCGCCTTGGGCGGCACGATCAGATCGGCGGTCGAGCCGCCCTTCGCCGGGACGTCCATCTTGGCGAGCCGGTGCCCGTTCGTCGCCACCATCCGCATATGGTCGGGCCGGAGCTCCCACAGCACGCCGTTCAGGATCGGCCGGCTCTCCTCGGTCGACGCCGCGAAGGCGACGTGCCCCACGAGCTTGTGCACGACACCCGCCGCCGCCTTCCACGCCCCGTCGAACTTGACGGCGGGGAATGACGGAAACTCCTCCCGCGGCAATCCGAGCAGCTTGAACTTCGAGCGGCCGCACTCGATCGCGACGCGCGACTCGCCCGCAGCCGTGAACCGCACGGGCCCCGAGGGCAGCTCGCGCGCGATGTCCACGAGCTTTTTCGCCGGTAGGGTCACGGCGCCCTCGGCGTCTACCTCGGCCGGCACGGTGGTCGTGACCGCGATATCCAGGTCCGTCCCGGAGAGCCGGAGGCCCTGCTTCGTCACTTCGACCAGGACGTTGGCGAGCACCGGCAGCGTCGTCTTGGCGGGGATCGCCGCCGCGACTCCGCCCAGTCCTTCCTGCAGCTGCTCTCGCGTGATGGTGAACTTCATCCGTCTCGTCGCCCTTTTCCCGAATTTTTGTGGAGTAAGACTCTACTACTCTACTAGAATAGAACTCCTAGTAGTAGTAGTAGAGGGCGGGGAAATGTTGGCGGTCGGCCTAAGCGGTGCCCAGCGAAGCGACTCGCGTCCCGCCGTCATGCAGCCCGTCTGTTGGGTCTGTTGGTATCCCGGGCTTTCCCCACATCTCCGTGCGCTTCCCACACCCGCCCACACCGCTCGTTCCCAGATGTTGGCTACAGTGCGGACAACTCCTGGCGCGCCATTTCGACGCGCTCCTTGAACGTCCGGTCACGCATCATCTGCCGCTCCACCTTGTCGACCGAGTGGATCACGGTCGAATGGTCCCGCCCCCCGAACGCCTGCCCGATCTCCACCAGCTGCATGCTCAGCATGTTGCGCGCCAGATACATCGCAACCTGCCGCGGGATCGTCAGGGTCTTGGTGCGGGCCTTGGAGCGCAGCCCCTCGGGGGTCACGCCCCAGCGCCGTGCCACCACTTCCTGGACGCGATCGATGCTGGGCGTGGGCTGCGCGCCGTAACTCGCCGCGTCCTCCCCCTGGCGGATCTTGTCCGACAGCGCCTCGCGCGCGAGCTCGATCGTGACCTCGCGGTTCTTGAGCGAGGCGAAGAGCAGCAGCTTGATGATGCAGCCCTCGAGCTCCCGCACGCTCGAGCGGACGTGCTCCGCGATGAACCGCAGCACGTCGTCGGGAATGGTGAGCTCGAGGTGATCCTGCTCCGCCTTCTTGCGCAGGATCGCGATGCGGTGCTCCAGGTCCGGGTGCCCGATGTCGGCCACCAGGCCCCACTCGAACCGGGAGATCAGCCGGTCCTCGAGCCCCGGGATCTCTTTCGGTGGCCGATCGGATGTGAGCACGATCTGCTTGTGCCCCTCGAACAAGGCGTTGAACGTGTGGAAGAATTCCTCCTGGGTCATTTCCTTGCCTTCGAGGAAATGCACGTCGTCCACCAGGAAGAGGTCCACGTCGTTGCGGTACCGGCGCCGGAACTCCGACATCGTGCGCGCGTGAATCGATTCGATGACTTCGTTGATGAACTGCTCGGCGCCGAAGTAGTGCACCCGCGTGCCCGGATACTTGGTGAGCACGGCATGGGCGACCGCCTGCATGAGGTGCGTCTTGCCGAGTCCCGTGGCGCCGTAGATGAACAGCGGGTTGTACGTCTTGCCGGGTGCTTCGGCCACCGCGTGCGCGGCGGCGGCGGCGAGCTCGTTCGACTTCCCGATCACGAACGTCTGGAACGTATACCGCTCGTTGAGCGGCGTGGTCGGGACGCCGGCCTTGTCGACGGTCGCCGGCTCGCGTGGCGCCACGAAGAAATCCATCTGCGGCCGCTGCTGGCGGTCCTCCTGCACGCGGAACACGACCGCCGTGGGCCGCCCGAACACGCGCTCGGCCGCGCGTGCCAGGACGCTGGCGTGCTTCGACTCGTTCCATTCGACGGCGAATTGATCGGGGGCACCGACGATCAGGCGACCGTCGTCCAGCGCGATCGGCACCGCTGGCTCGAGCCACGTCCGCACCGTGGCGTCGGGGAGTTCGCGCCGCGCCTCGTCGAGGAGTCGCTTCCAAGCTTCTTTAGTAGACTGCTCCATCCGCGAATGACTATGGGGTGGGACGTCCAGCAAGGGCGGCCCGAAACTACGCGCCGCTTGTGGAAAAGTCAACCTTGACCACCGCGGCGGCGTCGGTGTACGTTTCCCGGCCTCACGAGAGGAATGTATGGGTCCGACGTATCGCCCGCGCAATCGGCGGCGCATCAACAAGCACGGGTTTCGCGCGCGGATGAAAGACGTGTGGGGTCGCGCCGTCCTGTCCCGCCGGCGGAAGAAGGGGCGCAAGCGCCTCACCGTCCGCCTGCCGTCCAAACACCGGAGTCACTAACGGGAGAGCGGTTCCCGCGGCGCGTGCGGCTCGCGCGCGGCCCGGAGCTCGCTGCCTGCTGGGAACAGGGTCGCCGCTTGCGCACCCCGCATCTCGACCTGGCGTGGCGCCTGAGTCCGCTGGGCCACCCGCGGATGGCGATCGTGGTGCCCCGCTTTCAGTTCACCGCGGTGGCCCGCAACCGCTTGCGCCGACGCTTGAGAGAGATTCTCAGACGCTACCCCGTCGCCTCGCTCCCCGCCGTCGATCTCGTCGTGCGCGCGAAGCGCGCAGCGTATGCCGCCCCGTTTGCGCAGCTGCGCGCCGAACTGGCGGCGAGCGTGACACGCCTCACGTGAACCTCCGGCGCTGGCCGCGGCGCGCCGTCATGGCGCTCATTCGTCTCTACCAGTTGACGCTCGCGCACCTGGTATTCACGCAGTGTCGCTTCGTGCCGTCGTGCTCGCGCTACACCTTCGAAGCGGTGGAGCGCTACGGCGCAGTCAGAGGTGTGTGGCTCGGCATCAAACGGATCCTGCGCTGCCACCCGCTGCACCCCGGCGGCTACGATCCGGTGCCCTAAAGGCTAGACGCACAGACGCGCAGACGCGCAGAGGTGAAGTGGAACGACGCGTTATTCTGGCCGTTCTCCTGATGCTCATCGTGGCAGTCTTGCCGAGCATCCTGTTTCCGCCGAAGAAAACGGCGGACCGGCGGACGGCCGGACTGACTGATAGCACGACGAAGCTCGCGCCGGCGGCGCCGGAGTCTGCAGCCGCTCCGGCGCGACCGTCCGTCAGTCCGCCCGTCCGCCCGTCCGCCGGTGCTCCCGCAGACACCGTGTGGGTGACGTCTCCCCTCTATCGACTCGGCTTCACCACGCGTGGCGGCGCCCTGGTGCGCGCGGAGCTGTTGGGCTACCGCTCGTTCGCCCAGGCGGATTCGGGACGCGCCGTCGAACTGGTCCGAGACGGGGTGCCGCTGCTGGTCTATCGGCGCACGGGGGGTGGCGACACGACGCTCGTGTCCGACTGGACGCTGACGCCCAGCGCGACACGGGTGCAGGTAGGGCGAGAGGGTGCGACCCTCAGCTTCGCCGGTGCGCGAGACGGCGCGCGGCTCGCGCTCGACTACCGCTTCTCCCCGGCCGAGTACCGGTTCGCCGTGCGCGGGCGGATGGAGGGGTTCGGTCCCGCCGGTGCCACGCTGCTGCTCGGGCTGGGGGAGGGGTTGCGATCGGTCGAGGCCGACTCGATGGACGATTTCCGGCACTACGCCGTGGTCACCAAGGCGACGAAGACGCAGCGCACGGACTTCGGGTCGCTCAAGCCGGGCGAGCGCAAGATCCTGGACGGGCCGTTCGAATGGGCCGGCGTCAAGTCGAAGTATTTCTTCATCGCGGCGCTCGCCGTGGAGGAGAACCAGCCGCGCTTCGGCGCCGCTATCGTGGAGGGCGGCCCGCGCACGGTGTCGGCCTCCTCGCTCTTCGGCCGCTCGACCGTGGCGACGCGGACCCCCGTCGCGGTGACGCTGCCCGTGCCCCCCGCGGGCGAGTTTGGGTACGAGGTGTACGTCGGGCCCCTCGAGTATCGGCGCCTGTCGCAGCTCGGTCACGACCTGGACGATGCCAATCCGTACGGCGGGTTCCTGCAACCCATCATCCAGCCCGTATCGGTGCTGGTCGTGAACATCCTGATCTGGATGCACGACCGGCTGACGCTCGCCTACGGCTGGGTGCTCATCATCTTCGGCATCCTGGTCCGGCTGCTCTTGTGGCCGCTCAATCAGCGCGCCATGGAGTCGAGCATCCGGATGCAGGCGGTCGCGCCACTCTTGAAGCAGATCCAGGACCGCTACAAGAACGAGCCCGAGCGGCTGCAGCGCGAGATGATGAAGCTCTACAAGGAGCACAACGTCAACCCGTTCGGCGGTTGCCTCCCGATGCTCCTGCCGATGCCGGTGCTGTTCGCGCTGTTCTTCGTGTTCGCGAACACCATCGAGTTTCGCGGCGTGCCGTTCCTCTGGCTTCCTGACCTGTCGCGCGCCGACCCGTACTACATCATCCCGATCGTGATGGGGCTCTCGATGTTCGTGCTCTCGAAGGTGGGGCAAATCGGGATGCCGCCGAACCCGCAGACGAAGATGATGCTGTACTTCATGCCGGCGTTCATGACGCTCCTGTTCCTGAACTTCGCGTCCGGGTTGAACCTGTACTACGCGGTCAGCAACATCTTCAGCATCCCGCAACAGTATTTGATCGCTCAGCGGCGCTTGCGGGAGCAGGGACGCAAGACGTAAGCGGGAAAGGGGAAACGGGAAAGGGGAAAGGCCCGTGTTGTCCGATCCCATAGTCGCCCTCGCGACGCCGCCTGGTCGCTCTGCCATCGCGCTCATCAGGCTCTCGGGGAAGGGTGCGTTCGATGTCGCGGCGCGCGCCCTGCACCCGTTTCACCCCGACCCGCCTCGCACGGTCCGTCGCGTCCACGTGGTGCATCCCGCGACCGGCGCGCCGGTGGATGATGCGCTCGCCGCCTGCTTTCGAGGGCCCCGCTCCTACACCGGAGAGGACCTGGTCGAGCTCTCGACGCACGGTGGGCTGCTCGTCCCCGCGGCGGCGGTCGCGGCGTTCGTGGCCGCGGGCGCGCGACCGGCCCGACCGGGAGAGTTCACGCGTCGGGCGGTGCTGAGCGGTAAGCTCGACCTGCTGCAGGCCGAGGCGACCGCCGACCTGATCGATGCCGGCTCGCCCGCGCAAGCGCGGCGGGCCCTGCACCAGCTCGACCGAGGACTGTCGACGCGGCTCGACGAGCTGCGGGCGGAGCTGCTCGAGGTCGAGGCCCTGATCGCCTACGAGATCGATTTTCCCGACGAGGACGAAGGTCCGGTGGCGCCGGAGCGCGTGGTGCGCGCGTGGCGGGCGGCGCGCGACCGGATCGCCCGGCTCCTCGACTCGGCCCCCGAGGGAGAGCGGCTGCGGGAAGGCGCGCTGCTGGTGATCGCCGGCCGCCCCAACGCGGGGAAGTCGTCGCTCTTCAACGCGCTGCTCGGCACCGAGCGCGCCATCGTGACGGAAGTCCCAGGCACCACGCGGGATGCGGTCGAGGCGCAGGCGGTGCTCGAAGGCTTTCCGTTCCGGCTCGTGGACACCGCGGGGCTGCGGGCGAGCGACGATCGTGTCGAGCGCCTCGGAATCGAGGTGAGCCGAAAGTATCTCGCGGCGGCGGATCTGGTGCTCTACTGCGAGGACAATCGGGAAACGGGAAAGGGGAAACGGGAAAGGGACGCGCGCGACGAGTTTCTGGCGCAGGTGAGCGCCCCCGTCGTGTTCGCGCTTACCAAATCCGACTTGGAGCCACCGCCCGACGGTCCGACCGTCCGGCCGTCCATCGCCGTCTCAGCGGTGACGGGCGAGGGCCTTGCGGACCTGCGTCGCAAGCTCGCGGAGGTGGCCTACGGCCGCCTGCTCGCGCTGGGCGACGTAGAGCCGGTCGTGACGCGGGCGCGGCACCGCAGCGCGCTGGAGCGTGCCCTCAGCGAAGTCGAGGCGTTCCACACCGCCCGGGGGAGCGGCGTGGACGCGGCCGCTGCTGCGACGCACCTGCGCGCGGCGGTGGGGGCGCTCGACGATCTCATCGGCGTGGTCACGCCGGACGACGTGCTCGATCGCGTGTTCGCGAGTTTTTGCGTGGGGAAGTGACTCGCTGGGAGCTTGACGCGGTCCTGACATTTTGCGCCAACCGGTTGTCAGAAGGCCTGCTTGCTGACCCACCTAATCGGCGCCATGTTTTCCCTCCCCCGTTGCCGCGAGGCGCCCCGTGTCACTCGTCAGGTCAGTTCCTCGATTTGCGACCGTCGGATTGGTCGTGACAGCCGCATGCGTCTACGACGCGCGCATTCCCTTCCAGCCGGCCGGGCCGGCAGCCGCCGCTCGGGCTCCCGAGTTCGCGTCCGTTGCAACCCGCGGCGGTGGGGCCAACGGTCGTCACATCGTGTCCTTCAGCGGATCGGTGCCGGCGGATTTCGCGGCGCAGGTCGCGGCCCTGGGCGGCAAGGTGCTCTGGGTGTCGTCGGGCTCGGGCCTCGCCGCGGTGAGCGGTCTCGAGGGATCCGCCGCCGCGACGCTCGCCCGTAAGCGCGGCATTCAGGCGGTGGACGCCGACGCATTGATTCCTCTCGACGTCCCCCTGTTGGCCACGGAAGCGACCGCGGAGGGCGGCGGCGTCCAAAGCAACGCTGCGCCGGCGGCGGCGGTGCGCTACCCTCGTCAGTGGAACATGCGCGCGGTGCAGGCCGACGTCGCGTGGGCGCACGGAGTCGTCGGCTCCTCCGGCGTGTCGATCTTCATGCTCGACTCAGGGATCGACCCCCACCACGCGGACACCGAGGGCCGGGTGGATGCAACGCGCTCGCGGGACCTGCTGGGCACATTCGACGCGCAGCTCGAGGATGGCACAACGGTGCCTTTCACCGAGGCCGATACCGTTCAGAAGTACTTCCCCGGCAAAGAGATCTACACCGATCTGTTCTTCCACGGCACGCACACCGCTGCAACCGTGAGCAGCAACGCGGTGCGCGCGGCAGGTGTCACGTCGCGGACGACGCTCGTGGCCGTCAAAGTCTGCGGGTACATCAACGACTGCCCGTTCAGCTCGATTCTCAACGGCGTGATCTACGCTGCCGACGACGGCGCCGATGTGATCAACCTGAGCCTGGGCGGGGCGTTCCCCAAGGCGGGCAACGGACGCTTCGTGGGACTGATCAACAAGGTCTTCAATTACGCGCGGAGCAAGGGCGTCACGGTCGTGGTCTCCGCCGGGAACTCGGCAGCCGATCTGGACCACGACGGCAACACCTATTGGACCTTCTGCAATACGCCCTCGGTGATCTGCGTCGCAGCCACGGGCCCGACATCCGACGCCAACGCCACCAGTCCCAACCCCAACCTCGTTCGCAACGGCCCGTGGACCAATATCGATGCGCCTGCCTATTACACGAACTTTGGGCGCTCCGCTATCAACGTGGCGGCGCCGGGCGGGAACAGCTCTTTCGGTCCGCCGCTCGCCGCGCCGGCCGGGAGGGACGTGTTCGTGTGGGCGGCGTGCAGCCAGACGTCGCGGCTCAGGCAGTTGCTCGGGTGCAGCGCGGCGCCGCTGTTCATCGTCGGCGCCCAGGGCACGAGCATGGCCGCCCCGCACGTCGCGGGCACCGCGGCGTTGCTCGTGTCGATCATCGGCCGGAATCCCGCCCAGATCAAGGCGAGGATCCAGCAGTCGGCCGACAACGTGGCCGGTAATGGCACGACCCCGTTCTACGGTAAGGGCCGGCTGAACGTGGCCCGGGCGGTCGGTGCCATCCCGTGACCCCGTAGCCTAGATTTCATGCTCTGAGAGGGCGGCGGCTCCTGTCGGGACCGCCGCCCGACTTTTTCCACCAGGAGGATACGAGCGGATGGACGTCCAGGCGGGCACGGCTCCCCCTCCCGTTATGCGGTCCCCCGAGCGCTGGCTCGCAGTCTTGAGAATCGCCGTCGGCCTGTGGTTCGCGAAGGCCGTGTTCACCAAGCTGAGCGTCACGCTCGCCTGGGGCTTCCTGCCCGTGCCCACCGCGTCGGACCGGTGGCAGCACGTCATGCCGATCCTGGTCACGAAGTATGCGGAGGGCAATCCGATCGGCTTCTTCAAGGAATTCCTGCTGAACACCGTGGTCCCGAACAGCCACGTGTACGCCCAGCTCACGGCGTTCGGGGAAGCAGCGGTCGGTTTGGGGCTCGTGTTCGGGTGCTGCACGACGCTCGCGGCCGCGATTGGGCTGGTCCTGGTCGTCAACTACGGCCTCGCGGTGCAGTGGCAGGGGTCGGCACAGCAGGGGTTCCACTACATGCTGATCACCACCCTGGTGGTGATTCTCGGCGCGCGGGCGGGGCGGGTGTGGGGCGTGGACGGCTGGGTGTGGGCCCACCGGCCCGGCTCGTGGCTCGCACGGGTGCCGCTCGGCTAGGGGATGTACAGCAGGTCGTTCGGCCGCTCGCCCACCGGGATAGCCGTGACGACCTTGCGCGTCTCCGTGTCGATCACCGACACGCTGTTGGAGCGTCCGTCGGCCGTGTAGAGCCGCCGTCCGTCCGGCGACAGCGCGATCCCCCAGGGCCGCCGCCCCACCACGATCGAATCGATCACCGTCTGGCGCGCGACGTCTGCGACGCTCACGCTCGCGGCCGCTCCCTCCGTGAGGTAGGCGAGCCGCCCGTCAGGACTGAACGCGATGCGGACCGGCTTGGTCTTGCCGTCGCGAATCGGGAACTGTGCGACCACGCTGTCGGTGGCGACGTCGATGACGGTGACGTTGCCACCCGCCTCGGCCGACACCCAGGCTCGGGTGCCGTCGGGGGTCAAGGCGACCGTGCGCGGGTTGTCGCCCACATGCAGGGTCTTCAGGAGACGGCCGGTTTTCGCGTCGAGCACGGAGACGGTGCTGTTCGTCTCCGCGGTGACGTAGAGCTTCGTACCGTCGCGCGTGATCCCCACGCCCTCGGGCTCGACGCCCACCGGCGTCGAGAACAGCGTTTTCCCGCTCGCGATGTCGATCGCCGACGCGTGCGCGATCTCCTCGTTCGACACGTAGGCCACCTTGCCGTCGGGGCTGAGCGCCACCAGCTCGGGGTCACGGTTCGCTGGGATAGTCCGCGTCATCGTGCCGCTCGCCACGTCCACCACGCCGAGCGCGTCGTCCTGCCCCAGGGCGACGTACACCGTCCTCCTGTCGGGACTCAGCGCCATGCCGCGCGGGCGCTTGCCCACCGGGATGGTCGCGACGACGGCGTTGGTGCGTGGCGAGACGACGGAGATGGTGTTGGGGATCTCATTGGTGACGTAGAGCTGCGGCTCGCGCGACCCCGCGCCAAAGGCGCTCGCGAGGACGAAGGGTGCGGCGAGGGCGGCGGCATGCCACCGGCGGGTCGTCTGGGTCAACGGAACGTCCGGGTCAATCGTTGAAGATCGCCTGGTCGACGTGCAGCGCCTTGTCGAGCCCGCGGAGGCGGTCGCGCCCCCGGATACCCTTGAGGATCGCCCCCGTCAGGTCGGCGCCCGTTACGTCGGCATCCGTGAGATCGGCCCCGGTGAGGTCGGCCCGAACGAGCAGCACCTTGCGGAGGTTCGCGCCGGTGAAGTCGGCGCCGCTGAAGTCCACGCTGCTGGCATCGACGCGCATGATACCCATCGACTGGTTGCCGGGGTCCACGCCCAGATTCGCTTTGATGAATTTCGCGCGCTGCGCCTTGGCGTTGTTCATCGGCCCGATCAGGCGGGCGCCCGAGAGGTCCGCGTCGGAGAGATCGGCGTCGTACAGGATAACGGCGAAGACGCTGGCATCACGCAGGACGGCGCGTCGCAAATCGACGCGATAGGCCACGACGACGTCCAGATTCGCCGCGGTGAAATCCGCCTCGGTCGCCACCGCATCGGTGAGCGTGACTGACGAGAGCTGCGCCTTCACCAGATTGGTGCGCACCAGGCGGCACTTCGTGAAATTGGCGCGCTTGAAATCGACGCCCGCCAGATCGAGCCCGGAGAGGTCCTTCCCGGTGAAGTCGGCGGGGTGTGCAGGCGTGGCACGGTCGAGTGCCACGAGCACTTGCTCGCGGGTCAGGGGCTGCTGCGCACGGCCGGCGTCGGGGGCGACGCTCGCTGCGACGACGGCGACGACCACGCCCGCCAGCCTGCCCGCGCGGCCCGTCACGGACTCTTGGTTTTCTGCTGCTGGTCGGAGAGCCGGTGCGGCCGTCCCGGCTTGAGCCAGCCGTCGCTCCGTGCCTTCACGTAGAGGTAGACCTCCTGGATCGCCCCGGAATCGAGCAGCACGTTCCACGCCGGCATGCCCTTCGGGGGCCGGCCGTTCCAGGCGGTGTTGAAGAAGCTGTCGCGCGGGAAGTTCGCGCCGGTAGGGCTCACGGCCCAGCGCAGATCGGGCGCGGTCGGAAGGATGGGGTGCATCGCGTCCTCGCCGTGGCAGCGGTAGCAGTAGACGTGCCACCACTTCCACCCCTGGTAGATCGAATCCGACACCAGCAGGCTGTCCCGCACGGTGTCCCGCAGCGCGGCCACGGCGGCGGCGGGCTGCCCGCCGCGCGGCGCCCACGTCATAGCGACTACGGCCGTGATCCAGGCGCCGACCAGGCCACCCCGCACGAAGTGCTTCGTCCTCACGTCCCCTCTCCCTCGTTGGTTGTACGGTTCCCGCCGGGCGAAGCGCCGCTACGGGCGCATCTCGATCATCGGTACATTGTACTGCTCGAGGATCGCCGTGATCTCTCCGCGTCGGCGGTCGACCACGGAATCGAGCGTGGCCTTGAGCGCCTTGTCGCGGTGCCGCACGGCCATTGCCATATCGAATGCAAAGGGCATTCCTGATACCGCGTCGGTGTCGGGCAACGCAACCATGGTGAGCGGGACGACCTGGCGCTTCACCCAATAGCCCGCCAGGGGCCCCCACACGATGGCCACGTCGATCGAGTCTTTCGCGACCGCGTGTACGATGTCGTCAGGGTGGTCCGCTTTGGGGTCGGGGTTGAGGAAGTTCCCGAACCCGACGAGGCCCACGATGCCGCGGGCGCCGAGCGCGTGCGCCGGTGGCGTGTTGGTGTAATCGTAGCCGATCATGTTCACGCCGATCTTCAGGCGCTTCAAGATCGTGTCATCGAGCGAGCGTACGGTGAACCCGCGGTCGGCGCGGTACACGAAGTAATAGGTGGAGCGGTAATAGGGCTTCGTCGTCGCCACCGGGTCGAGGCCCACCGGGGCCTGGATCATGACGTCGCAGAATCCGCCAAGGATCGAGTTGCGCAGGACGCCACGGCGGCTGGGCCACCAGTAGTTGATGACCGTCGCATTGAGATCTCGCGCGACGAGGTGGGCGATCTTGTTTTCGAATCCCTCCTCCTGGCTGTTGGAGAAGGGCATGTCGTACGGGTCGGCGCAGACGCGCAGGTCCGAGGGAGGCCGCTGCTGCGCGCTGGCCATGAGTACGACGGCGGCGGCGGCGAGGAGCGCCACCGTGAGCCTACCCCGTATGGAATGCATGCGTGCTCCCGGCGGAACCGTCAGAAGGTGAAGAGGTGGCCAAGTACTACACCCGGTGCCGGAGCGCGTTCGCTCCGGCACCGGGTGCTCGACGCATCTGCCTACTGCGATTGGTGTTGCCCTTCGACTGCTTACAACCCGAACACGAGCAGCGTGCCGCCCGCGTTGCTGATGTTGATGTAGTCACCGAAGGCGCCGATCGCGCCGAGCGCGGCGGTCGGATCCTCGGGGCCGATGCCGAGCGCCACACCGGCGCCGGCCCAGCCGCCCACTCCGGAGAGCACGGCGACGTACTGCTTGCCGTCGGGCCCCAGATAGGTCATCGGGTTGCCGATGATGCCGGAGGGCGTCTTGAACTTCCACAGGAGCGTGCCGGTGGTCGCATCGACCGCCTTCAGCCAGCCTTCCATCGTGCCGTAGAACACGATGCCCGAGGCCGTCGCCAGCGCGCCACCATACGCCGCCAGGTTCTCCTTGATTTCCCACTTGACCTTCCCGACGGTCGGATCCCACGCGATGAACCGGCCACGGTTACCGCCCGGGCCCGGGAACATGCGCACGATCGCGCCGACGTACGGCTGACCGGCGGAGTACTTCACCTCTACGCCCTCGTAGTCCATGCAGATGTTGTTCGTGGGGACGTAGAAGAGCTTGGTCTGCGGAGAGAAAGCTGATGGCTGCTGATCCTTGAAGCCGATGGCGGCCGGGCAGATGCCCTCGGTGTTCTTCTTCGACGTGGTCCCGTACTGCGCGTTCCGAACCGGGAGGCCCGTCGCGAGATCGATCTTCGACGCCCAGTTGACCGGGCCGAAGGGCTCGGCCACGAGCACCTTGCCGTTCGTCCGATCGATCGTGTAGCCGAAGCCGTTGCGGTCGAAGTGCACCAGCGCCTTCACCGGCTTCCCGCCGATCGTCAGGTCGACGAGGACGTTCTCGTTCACGCCATCGTAGTCCCACTCATCGTGCGGCGTCATCTGATACGCCCACTTCGCCTCCCCGTTGTCCGGGTTACGGGCGAAGACCGTCATCGACCACTTGTTGTCGCCGGGACGCTGATCGGGGTTCCAGCTGCCCGGGTTGCCCGAGCTGTAGTAGAACAGGTTCAGCGTCGGATCGTAGGAATACCAGCCCCACGTGGTCCCGCCGCCGCGCGTCCACTCGTCGCCCTGCCAGGTGCTGACGCCGAGGTCCTTGCCGCGGTGCGACGCGTAGTTCGGGTTGGCATCGCCGACGATCTTGACTTCGGCGTCCGGGCCCGTCGAATACGCGCGCCACACTTCCTTGCCGCTGTTCACGTCGTACGCCGTCACGCGACCGCGCACGCCGAACTCACCACCCGAGATGCCCGCGATCACGATGTCTTTGATCACGATCGGCGCGTTCGTCATGGTGGAACCGGTCTTGTAATCGGCGTTGGGCACGCGCCACAGCTGTTTGCCTGTCTTCGCATCCAGCGCCAGCAGATCGCCGGCGAGCAGCTCGATGAACAGCTTGCCGCTCGGATGGTAGGCGAGCCCGCGGTTGACCAGATCGCAACAGGCGATCGGCTTCGCCTCGGGCGGCTGGGCAGGGGTGTGCTTCCAGATCATCGGTGCGCCTTCCTTGGTCAGATCGAGCGCAAACACGATGTTCGGGAACGCGCTGTGAACGTACATCACGGTGCCGATCACCAGCGGGTTCCCCTCATGGCCATTCAGAACGCCCGTCGAGAACGTCCAAGCGGCCTTGAGGTTCTTCACGTTCGCCTTGTTGATCTGGGTGAGCGGGCTGTAACGCTGCAGGTCGGGAGTCCGACCCGTCATCGTCCACTCGCCCGCGCCCTGGGCGACGGCGGACGCCGTGACGAGCACCATCAGGCTCGCCGCGAGTCCACCGGACCACAGTTTGAAGCGGTTCATAGCTGACCTCATGTTGAGGATGAGGGTGTGAAAAAAACGGCCCACAAATCTCTTGCCCGTCAGAATCCCGAGACCCGCACGAGGTCCGGGGGTCCGCGTTCCCGACAGGCGACAACCATCGTCCGACTCCTCCACACCGGGACTGCTGCTAGGGATAGAGGTTATATCCCCGGGGCCGGCCACTGTCAATCAGGCCGAAAGGGCCGTCCTTCAGCCCGAAACCGCGCCGGCCTCGCGCCACACGCGGGCGCCGCCCACGCTGAAACCGCCTTCATATACCAAGCCCCCGGTGCCTACGGCGGCCCGCACTCGCTGCGCCAGTGCCTGGGAGGCGCCCGCATCGCCCACGATGCCGTACACGGCGGGTCCCCACGAGCTCTGCCCCACGCCGACCGCGCCCCACGCCCGCAGCCGCTCGACCAGTTCGCCCGTCTCCCCCGGCGCGAACACGCCCCCTTGCGCGGGCGCGAACCAGCCGCCGGTGATGCGCTGGATTTCGCCGAGCGCGGCCCCAAACCCCGCCAAGTCGGCCTCGGCGAGCGCCGGCAGGAGTTGCATCAGGACGAGATGCGCGACGCGCTCGACGTCGCGCGCGTCCGGGGACGGAAGGCGGGCGAACGCCGCCGCCTCGTCGTCGCCGGCGAGCCCCGGTTTGCCCTGCGGCACCGCGACGACCGCGCGCCATGTGTCGGGGAACGGGAGCCGCGCCAGGAGCGGGGCGACGCGCCTGGCGCTCCCCCCGCCCCCGGGCGTCCGCCCACCCTCCAGCACGAAGCCCCCGTAGGCGAACGTCCACGTGCCCACGCCGGAGCGGCGCCCGCGATCCACCGCGTGCGCCAGCGCCGTCACGTCGGTCGGCAGACCCGACAGCTCGGCGCTCGCGCGCGCCACCGCCAGCGCGAGCTGGGTGCCCGAGCCGAGCCCCGCGTGTGTCGGAATCGACCGATGCAGGCAGAAGTGGAGCCGCAGGTCCAGCCCGTGGTGCCGCGCGAACCGGCGCGCGAATTCGAGCGCCCGGGCCGCGTCGGGCCCTTCGGCCTTGAGCCCGTCCGCGGCGCGGGCCTCGAGCAAGAGCGACGGAGCCGGGATCGCCGCCCCGATCCCTCCGAAACGGCGCCCCAGGTCGCCTCGGAGGTCGAGCACGCCGAAGTGCAGCCGCGCCGGCGCCTCGACGAACACGCGTGGCTCCCCTCCCCCCGCGCTCATGGGGTCACCGGCTGCTCTGGCCGCGGCGCCCGGCGCACGTACTCGGTGAGGAGCGCCATCGCCTCGCGCTCGCGCGGGCCGGCCGTCTTGTCCACGATCACCTGGAGCCGCGCAAATTCGGCGCGGATCTGCTCCGCGGGCAGGAGATGGGTGCGGGTCGCGAGGATCGCGGCCTCGAGCACCGCGTGGCGGGCGCGGTTGAAGCCCAGGAACTCGCGTCGCACGCCGCGGTGCACGACGCGAGTCACGATCCGCGCCCGGGGCGGGGTCGCGTCCAGCGCGCGCACTTCGACCTCGCGCCAAGAGCAGGCCGCTTCGAGCACGACGCCGCGCACCACGGTCGCGGGGACGGCCGGAAACTGGACGTTCGCGATCGCTCCCTGCGCGAACAGCATCACGTCATCGGTGAGATTGATCACGGCGACGCGCGTTGCCTCGAGGTTCTTGAACGTCGTGGTCTCGAGGAACGGCTTGATCACGATCTCGTCGTCCCCCCACTCGACACCCATGGGGGCGAAGTTGATCACCCCGCGGGCGTCCATCGTCGTGAGCACGGACTCGATGATCACCGGACCAGCTCGACCGGAGGCGGCACGACGGCGGCGGCCGCGGGACCGGGGGACGTGGCGCTCGCGGTCCCGACGCCGTCAGCACAAACCGGCAGATCCTCGATCCGCGCCGCCACGCCGTGCAGGAAGCGGTCGAGGAGAACGTAGCCGTACGCGGTGAGCACGGACTCAGGGTGAAACTGCAGCCCGATCACCGGGTGACGCGCGTGCTCCACCGCCATGATCTCCCCGTCCTCGGCGCTGGCGGTGACGCGCAGCTCGGCGGGAAGCCCCGAGCGGGAGATGACGAGGGAATGGTAGCGCGCCGCCGCGAACGGGTTCGGGAGACCCGCGAACAGGCCACTCGCGTCGTGGTGGATGCGGGACGCTTTGCCGTGCATCGGTCGACCGGCGCGCACGATGCCGGCGCCGTACGCGGCGCCGATGCACTGATGCCCCAGGCACACGCCGAGGATCGGCGTGCTGGGGCCGAAGCGCCGCACCACGTCGGTCGAAATCCCCGCCTCCCCCGGCGTGCAGGGCCCGGGGGAGATGATGATGTGCGAGGGTTGCAGCGTCTCGATTTCCTGGAGCGTCGTCGCGTCGTGGCGTCGTACCACGGGTTGCTCTCCCAGCTCGCGCACGTAGCGGGCCAGGTTGTAGACGAACGAGTCGTAGTTGTCGATCAAGAGGATCATGGGACTAGGGCGGCGATGAGTCCGCGGGCTTTGTCGAGCGTCTCGCGGTACTCCTGCTCGGGATCGGAATCGGCCACGATGCCGCCACCGACTTGGACGTACACGTCGTGGCCGAGCACGAGACAGGTGCGGATCACGATGCTCGTGTCCAACGCGCCCGACAGCGAGAGATAGCCGATGGAGCCGCAGTAGGCGGCGCGCTGGGTGGGCTCGAGCTCCGCGATGATCTGCATCGCGCGGACCTTGGGCGCCCCGGTGATCGAACCGCCGGGGAATGCCGCCCGCAACAGGTCCACGGCGTCGTGCTCTGGTGCGAGCTCGCCCACGACGGTGGAGACGAGGTGGTGCACCGTGGCGTAGTGCTCGACGGCGAACAGCTCGGGCACGTGCACGGTTCCCGCGCGACAGACGCGCGACAAGTCGTTCCGGAGGAGATCCACGATCATCACGTTCTCCGCCCGGTCCTTGTCGCTCTCCACGAGCGCGCGCGCGAGCGCCGCGTCGTGCTCGGGGGAGAGCCCCCGGGGACGGGTCCCCTTGATCGGCCGTGTCTCGACTCGGCCGCCCGGTTGCACCCGCAGGAAGCGCTCGGGGGACGAGCTCGCCACCACCAGGTCGCCGAAATCGAGGTAGGCGGAGAAGGGCGCCGGATTGCGGTTGCGCAGCCGGCGGTACAGCTCGAGCGGCGTGCCGACGAGGGGGGCTTCGAGCCGTTGCGACAGGTTCGCCTGGAAGATGTCGCCGGCGTACACGTACTCGATGACGCGCGCGATGGCGTCGAGGTAGCCCTCGCGCGTGAAATTCGACCGGACGCCGGGGACGTCGGGCACGGGATAGGAAGGGGCGGCTGCCCGGTGAGCGCGCCGGGGGTCCCCCTGCGCGACAAAACGACGCAGTCGCTCCGGGAGACCCCGCGCGTTCGGCCCGTCCGCCAGCCGGTCCCTGACGAAGGCGAGGCGGCTCGCTGCGCGCCGGGCTGCCGAGGCGCCCCGTTCGGGAATCCCCGTCGAGATCACCCACGCACGCCCCGCAGCGTGGTCCCAGGCGATCACCCAGTCGTACAGGGCGAGCAGCACGTCGGGAACTTGAAAGTCGTCGTAGCGCGGCCGCGGGACGCGCTCGAGCATCATGCCCCAGTCGTACCCGACGTAGCCCGCGGCGCCGCCCTGGAACGGCGGGAGCCCCGCCACCGGCGCGGCAGCGTGTGACGCCACGAGCGCGCCGACATGTGCCAGCGGGTCCGCCACGACTCGGATCCAGCTCCCCTCCACGAGCTGCTGGGTGAGCAGCCCCTTGGAGCGCACCGCCGTGGCCGGGTCGGCCGCGAGAAACGAGTAGCGCCCCAGCTGCTCTGGATCGCTCGCGCTGTCGAGGAACAGAAGAAAGGGCATGTCCTGGAAGCGCGCGCATGTGTCGAGCGGGTCCGGGGCGGGCACGAGCTCGTGGACCAGTGGTGCCACGGCGCTCATCGGCTCCCCTTGGCGCGGCCGGCGCGCGAGCGGGTGCGCGTGGACCGCTGGGTCAACTTCACGTGCTCCGGCCCGCGATCGTCCGAGGGTGTCAGGTAGCCCCACTCGAGCGCGCCCTCCTGTCGGTACGTCTTCCCCAAGGTGATGGCGAGCTTCGCCTTCATGAGCTCGCGTCCGAGGTAGAACGCGTGACTCGCTTCGTCCACGTCGAGCCGCGCGAAGATCTCGTGGATGTCCGTGCCGCGTACGAACCGCTCGTTGTTGAAGACCGTGATCGTGTCGCGGTCGGTGAAGATGCGGAAGTTCGGGTCCGTGACGGCGCGCTGGAGCTCCCGCAGCTCGGCTTCGGCGTAGGCGAGGATCGCCGGGTCTTTTACGGTCACGAGCCGGTCGTCGACGCCTTTGGGGAGCGTGTTGTGGGTGACGGCGTGGTACATGAGCCGCCGCGCGATGTCGATCTCGCGCACGGCGCCGCGGGCCCAGGGGATCACTTCGGTCGTGAGCACGGAGCGCACTCCCAGCTCCTGACAGACGGCGAGGAGCAGCGCGTTCACGCCCGTCGTATCCGCGGCGGTGAGCTCGGTGATGTTCCCGACCCCCATGAAGAGCGGGGCGCCGGGGTAGCGCCGGCGCGTCTCCGCGTACCGCTCGAGCGAGCGCATGAATCCGAACCCGATCGGCTCGATGACGGGGTCGATGAGGTACGACACCCCCCACTGCTCGAGCGCGGCGACGCTCGGCTCCAGGGTCTCGAGCCCCTGGCCGAAATCGGGGATCACGACGACCCGCGCCGCGCTGCCGGCCAGCTCGCGCGCCACTTCCCGGTTGGAGGCGTTGATGCTCAGGACCAGCTCCGCGCCCGCTGCCACTGCCGCGCGGATCTCGCCGGGGTCGAACGAGTCGATGCTCACCCGCATCCCCTCGCTCACGAGCTCGCGCACCACGTCGCCCAAGTCGGGGAACGCGCGGCCGGGCGTGCAGCCGATGTCGATCACATCGGCACCGCTCGTGCGATAGTGCTCCGCCTCCCGGCGGATCGCCTCGCGCGCGAGGCGTGGCGCATTGTTCACCTCGGCTACGATTTCGATGTCGTAGCCCCCGTAATCGCGGGCGAGGGCGGCGCGCCCGAAGTATTCCGGGATCTGCCGCAGGTCCTTGGGCCCCTTCTCGACCGGGACCCCCACCCGCTGCGCGATCACGGTGGGGTCACCCTCGCACAACCCGGGGATGAGCACGAGGTCGATACCGGCCGGGACCTCGAGGAACCGGGCGATCCACGGGGTCGTCATCAGGGCGGCGACCGTGATCTTCATGACCGCCACCTCCCACGCGAACGCGGGACCCATCTCGGCGATGGTCCGTCGAAGCGCCGGCTCGGCGAGCTTCCCCGTGACGAACAACACGCGGCGCGGCGCGCGCACCGCCGCACCGACCGTCACCGCGGGTCGCCCGAGCGCACGAACTTGTTCGGCGTTCCTTCGAGCGCCCCGCCTTTGGGGCGCCACAAGACCGTCTCATCGATCTTGCGCGCGAGCTCGAAGTCCTTGTCGGTGATGCCGCCCGCCGCGTGATTCTGCAGCTTCACGATCACCCGCCCCCAGGTCACCGAGAGGTCGGGGTGATGGTATGCCGCTTCGGCGACGTAGCCGATCGCGTTCACGAGCATCAGCGTGGTGGGCCAGCCGTCCGTCTTGTAGTTGCGGCGGATCCAGCCGTCCTCGTACCACCAGCCCGGGAAGTCCTTCAGCTTCGCCTCGATCTGCGCGTCGGAGTAAGTCGGTTCTTTCGCTGCCATGACGGTCTCCTTCTCGAGGGCTAGACCACGCCCCCGCCGTTGATCATCAGCATCTGGCCGGTCACATAGGCGGCGGTGTCGGAGGCGAGATATACGGCGGCGTGCGCGATGTCCTCCGGCGTACCCCAGCGTCCGAGCGGGATCTTCTTGGAGATGCGTTGCTTCACCGCCGGATCGAGCTCGCTGCCGTACGCCGTCTCGATCCAGCCTGGGCCGAGTACGTTCACCCGGATCCGCGGCGCCACTGAATGTGCGAGGGCACGGCTGAAGGAGTACACGCCGCCCTTGGCGGCGCAGAACACCTGGGCGTACTCGCTCTTCAGCCCACCCCCGAGTACATGATCCCAGGACATGTTGAGGATGACGCCGCCCGAGGGCTGGACGTCCATCAGCTCGACCGCCTTCCAGGAGGCGAGTACCGTGCCGCGCAGATCCACGGCGAGAAGCCGGTCGAGCTTCTCGATGCGGGAAAGGCGAGCCGCGTCGCCGGTGAGGATGTCTGCTCCCGCGTTGTTCACCCAGACGTCCACGCGTCCGAACGTCCGGCGCAGCGCATCCCCGAGCGCGTCCACGTCGGCCTGCTCGGCGACGTCCGCCCGGATCGACTCCACGCGGCGACCCGCGGCGCGCGCGCCGTCGGCGGTCTCGTCCGCGCCGCGGCGGTTTGTCCGGTACGTGAGCACCACGTCCGCACCGGCCGCCGCGTACGCGAGGGCGATCGCGCGCCCGATGCCGCTGGACGCGCCGGTGACGAGCGCCACCTTGCCGTCCAGCGACAACACCCCCGGGGCGTCGACCGCATTGCCGGGGGATGCCGGCAACACTTCGTTCGGCTGTCGTTTTGACATCGCGTCTCCGAACGCCTAACCTACCGGCGGTTTCGGGACAGCCACAAGGGAGCGGCCGGAAATGCACCTCCTCATCAGCGTTGCCGGGCCCGCCGAAGCGCGCGCCGCGCTGCGCGGCGGGGCGGACGTGATCGACGCGAAAGACCCCCGGCGCGGCGCGCTGGGCCCCGTGCCCCTGCACCGGCTCGCGGCGATCCGGGCGGCGGTCGCCGGTGCGCGTCCCCTCAGTGCCGCCTTGGGCGACGCTGCGAGCGAGGAAGCGCTCGCGGGGGCGGTCGCCGCGGCGGTGGCGGTGGGTGTCGCGTTCGTGAAGGTCGGTTTCGCCGGCGTCACGAGCGAGGCACGGGCGCGCCGCCTGGCGGTCGCCGCTCAGCAGCGGGTGGGGACGGACGGGGGGGGGACTCGGCTGGTGCTGGTCGCCTATGCGGACTGGCGGCGCGTGGAGAGCCTCGCACCCGCGCGCGTCGTCGCCGTCGCCGCGGACGCCGGTGCGGCCGGCGTGCTGCTCGATACCGCGAACAAGGATGCGCCCTTGTTCACCATCGAGTCTCCCGCGACGCTGGCGGCCTGGATCGCGGGCGCGCACGCCGCGGGACTGTTCGCCGCGCTCGCCGGCGGTCTCTCCGGCCCGGAGTTCGCGCGCGCGCGCGCGCTTGGCGCCGATGTCGTGGGGGTGCGGGGCGCCGCCTGCGTCGGCGGACGGATGGGCCGGGTATCGCGCGCCCGAGTCGCGGCGCTGCGAGCCTCAGCCGGCGCGGCGTCCCCCCCGACCCCCCCGACCCCCCAGCCCCCCTCTCGTGTGCTCGCCGGGAGGGGGGTCCTCCCGGAGCGCGACGTCGAGTTGCCCGAGATCGTCCGCCGTGACGATGAGATGCTCCACGCCGTGCGGGAGCGTGCGTAAGAAGTACCCGTCGACGAGCTTTTTCGCGCCCGCGTGCGCGGGCTTGAGCAACACCACGCGTCGCGCGCGGAGCTGTCCCGCGAGCCAGGCGGCGATGCTGTCGCTCGTAACCTCCCAGGAATGCGGCAGCGGATCCGCGGCCCGGAGCCAGCGGTATGGCGCGAGCACTGGTAGCCGGTTGGCCTGGAGGGCTGCGGCGATCCCGCCGTCGCCGTCGACCAGCGCGGCGTCGGGGAGGCGGGCGGCGAGCGCGTGCGCGTACTGGTCCATCCCGAGCACGGCCATCCAATGCGCCGCGTCTTCGCCGATCTTGATCCGCTTGAACATTTGGCGGACCGCCTCGGCGAACGGTCCGCCGCCCGGAAGCACCGCGAGCCGGCGCCCGCGTCGGAAAGCGGTCAGCGCTTCGATCACCAGCTGGAACGCCCCGGCTGTGCCGAGCAGCCCTCCGCCGACCTTCACGACCGTGTGGACCAAGGGGGTCTCGTCCGTCATGATGGGAACAGCAGCGCCACGGCCGCCGCGGGGGCGTGCCGCGCCGCGGGTCCGAGGGTGTCGGAGAGATGCGTGACTGGCAGCCCGATCCGGCGGGCGGCGGCGGCGGCGAGAAACTCACCGAGCCCCGTGACGACCACGCGCGCCAGCGCGGGCTGCCGAGCGCGCGCCCGCTCGAGGCCTGCGCCGATGCGTGTGACCTGTGCTTCCCACAGCGCATCCGCGATCACACCGATGTCCGGCTCGTCGAGCATCTCCCGGTCCGCGCAGACGACCCGTGCCAGCCGCTCGCCGGCGAATTCTCTGGTGGTGGGGCGGCCGTCCGGGGTCGGGACCGAGTAGTCGGCGGGCGCGAGCTCTCCGCGCCAGACGTGCACGTCGCCCGCGAGCGCGAATCCCTCCGCCGCCACGCCGGTCGGCCGGCCACGCACCGGCACGGTCGGCGCGATCGCTTCGACCGGTGTACGCAGCGCGCCGGTGTACACGAGCTCGCCCTCCCGCAGCCGCTCCACATCGGTCCGGCCCCGCGCCATCGGCGCGCCACCCCGTATCGGAATGATGTCCGTGGTGGTGGAGCCGACGTCGACGAGCAGGCAGTCGGAGCACATTCGTCCGACGACGTGCGCGGTGGCGGCCCAGTTCGCCGCCGCCACCGCCAGTGGCTCCCGGCGCGCTTGCGCCGGCGTGCGCCACCGGGCGTCCACGCTCCAGACCCGCACGCATGCGTCCGGAAAGGCGGCCGCAACGGCGTCGAGGACGAACGCCACGCCCTCCCGCTTGGTGCGGAACAGCTGCGACAGCTCGGCCGTCATCGTGACGCCGTGCGGGTCGGCGGGTCCGGCGCCGACGTCGCGGGCGAGGTGCGCGAGCAGCGGCGCGAGCGCCGCGGGATTGCGCTGCAGCTCGTACGGGGCGGCGTGCGCGGCGAGCACGCGCGCGCCTGCGACGCGCGCCACCTTGGTGTTCACACCGCCGATGTCCCAGCCCAGGACGCCGTTCATTGCGGGTGATCCCCGTGCTCGACCTGCGCGCCGGCCGCGCGGTGCTGGCGCGCGGCGGCCGGCGGGACACCTATGCGCCGGTCCGCTCGCTGCTCGTCGCTGGCGGCGCAGGACGGGGGGGCGATCCCCTCGCCCTGGCGCGCGCGTATCGCGACATCCTCGACTGCGACGAGTGGTACGTCGCCGATCTCGACGCCCTCGCCGGTGGCCCAGTGCAGCGCGCGCTCCTGGGGGCGCTCGCTGGTCTCCGCGGCCGGCTGCTCGTGGACGCCGCGGTCGCGACGCCCGAGCGGGCGCGGGAGCTGGTCGCGGACGGGGCGGCGCGTGTGGCGGTGGGCCTCGAGACCTTGCCGTCGTTCGACGCGCTCGCCGCGGTTGCCCGGGCGATCGGACCGAAGCGCGTTGTTTTCTCGCTGGACCTGCGGGACGGCGCGCCGCTGGCGGAGGCCGCGGTCTCCGGGACGCCGCTCGCGCTCGCACACGCGGCTGTCACCGCGGGCGCCGGGGCCATCATCGTGCTGGATCTCGCGCGGGTGGGCAGCGGACGTGGCGTGGACTGCGTGCTGGTGGAGGCGCTGCGGCGCGCCCACCCCCACGTGGATCTCCTCGCCGGCGGCGGGATCGCGACGCCGCGCGAGCTCGAACGCCTCGCCAACGCTGGGCTCGACGGAGCCCTGGTAGCGACGGCGCTGCACGACGGCAGGATCAAGCGGGACGACGTCGCGGCCGTGCGGCGCGCGGATCACCCGAGCGACTCGCGGTAGGTGGCGGACTGGCCGAAGTTCTCCTCGACTTCCACCTCCACGGCTCGTAGCGCCACCGCGCCGGAGGACGCGAGCTCCTTGCACACCCGGCCGGCGAGGTACTGCGCCAGCATCTCGACGGTCGTGTTGGGCACGGGGAGGAGCGCGCAGTCGATTCGGGGGAAGACGTAGCGCGGCTTCCCCGCCACCGCAACGCTCACGCTCTCGCCCTCCTCGCGGATCTGGATCTTCGTGCTCTCGAGCGGGAGCAGCACCTTGTGGTCGATCTCGTCGGTGAGCCGCTTCATCAGGTCCTTCAGCATCGAGAAGTCGAGTACGTAGTGCGCCTCGGGGTCGAGCCCGCCTTCGACGACCACGCGCGTACGATAGTTGTGGCCGTGCAACTTCTCGCAGCGATGCCCGGGGAACGTGATGAAATGGGCCGAGGCGAACACGAGATTGTCCTTCGTCACGGCGACCCTGAATTCCTTATGGGCGGCCACGCCACCCTCCTTCCAGCAGCACCACGTAGATGGCCGCGCCCGTCAAGTCCGCCGTGGCGCCGGGGTTCAACGTGTTGGCCTCGTCGCGGAGCTCCCGGTCCAGCGCGGCGGTCGCGTCCCGACCCGCCATGGTCCGGACGCCGCCCGCGGTGAGCACGGCGCGAGCGCGGCGCTGTACGGTGACCGCCGCATCGGTGCCGAGCTTGCGGGCGATGTGGGTGTCGGGAGACGTCGCGAGGAGCGCCAGATAGACCTCGACGACCGCCTCCCGCCAGACGAGCCCGTCGAACAGCGCGCGGCGGAGCCCGGGGGCGCCGATCTCGAACGTCGTCTCGAAATCGGTAGCGTACTCGCGGGCGATCGCATCGCGGTCTCGTGCCAGGGCCATCGCGTCGCGCAGGGTCGCCGTCGGCGTGCCGGCGACGTCTTGCTCGCTCGCCCGACCCAGGCCCCCCGGCGCGACGGATCGGATCGCCACGTAGGCGTCGCGCGCGTCCGCCACGGTGGTATCGGCGAGCGTGGCGGCGAGTTGAGCGCGCAGCGGCTGGTCGCCCGGCCGGAGCGCGGCTCGGGCCAGCGGGGCGAGGAGCAGCACGAGGCCGAGATTGGTATTGGACGGCGCCCAGCGGGCGGTGGCCTCGATAGCCGTGCGGATCGTGACCCCGAGTGATCGCTCGCCCGCCGCAGCCAGGGCCGGGCCGATCGCCGCGGCGCTCGCGAGGAAATCCTCGTACGTCGCGTCGCGGAAGGACGCGAACGGGGAGACGTTGCCGGGCTTGGGGGCGCTCGCCTCCAGCAGGCAGGCGAGCTGCGCAGCGGCCGCCACGTCCGCCGCCTGCCGCGCGGGGGGGGGCGTCACCGCGGCGTCACGCGTCCGAGCAGATGCTCGACGATCGCTCCGGCGACGTCGCTGGACGTCGCTTCCTGCAAGCCGCGCCATCCGGGGATCCCGTTTACCTCGACTACGTACACCGTGCCGTCGCGCGCGGGCAGGAGATCGACGCCGGCATAGTCCGCGCCGACCGCCTTGGCGGCGGCCAGCGCCGACTCGACCCGCGCCGCAGGCAGCGTGACGGCTCGCGCCCGGCCGCCGCGCGCCAGGTTGGTCTTCCACCCGGGCGCGGTTCGCTCGATCGCGCCGATCACGCGCCCGCCCACCACGAAGGCCCGCACGTCGCAGCCGTCGTGATCGATCGCCCGCTGAAGATAATACACGCTCCGGAGCGTCTCCAGCGTTCGGAACACGCGGAACGCCATCTCTTCGTCGCTCACCCGTACCATCCCGAGGCCCATCGAGCCGAACAGCGGCTTCACGATCACATCCCCGAGCGTGCGAAACGCCGCCATCGCCTCGTCGGGATGCTCGCACACGACCGTCTCCGGCACCGGGAGCCCGGCGTGCGCGAGCAGCGCCGTGGTCCAGAGCTTGTCCACGGTGCGCTCGATCGCTCGGGGCGAGTTGATCACGAGAACCCCGCGCTCCTCGAGCGCGTGCAGCGCGTCCACCCGGACGATGATCTGCTCGAGCGACCCCGCGGGGATGATCCGCGCGAGCACCGCGCCGCAGGACGAGAGATCCTCCCCTGCGGCGGCGAAGCGCGGACCGGTCCCGCCGAAGCGCGACACCAGCCCTTCGTACGGGAACACACGCCCCTCGTGCCCCCGCTCGGCCAGCGCGCGGCAGAGTTGGTCGGTGTGCCAGCCACCCCCCTGACGCGCGGCGAGAATCGCGATACGCACCGTCGCTAGTTGGTCTTCATCCCGAGGAGCACGGTGAACCCGCCCGTCGCGAACGCCGGCAGGTCGCCGGCGACGGCCTTGAATCCTGCCGTGGCCATGCCCTTGTCACGTGCTTCCTTGGAATCCCACCGGAGGTCGGCCTCCCGATAGATCGGCGCCGGCTTGCCGTCGGCCGAGGGCGAGAACCTGATCAGCTCGACGCGCGTGACCCCGATCTCCTGTGCATGGGACGCGAACAGCGGCCGGTGGGTCTCGGCGTAGTACTTCTCGAACGCGGCCGTGTCCTTCGGTTGGTTGTACAGCACGATCACCGCCCACTGCACGCCGGCTGGCGCAACGGCGCTCTGCTGTTGCTGCGGCGCCGGCTTCGAGCACCCGGCTATGAGGACTAAGGCCGCAAGGCTGAGCAATGGACGATGCATGGATCGCTCCTTACTGGTTGGATGGGTGAGGGCGCGGCGTCTCAGCTCTCGAGCAGCGACGCGCGCAGCACCTCGGGGTTCACATGCCCGGCATGATACGTCTTCCCGCTCTGCACGCTCGTCAGCCACACCTCGGCGGGGCTGAAGAGCAGCGGATCGATCTTGTAGAAATCACCGTCGTACCGCTTGAAGATGTCGGAGAACGGCGTGCCGTAGTCCTTCGACGCCGACGCGGGAATCTTGGGAACGAGCTCGGTGAGCTCCGCGTCGTCGGCCCGGACGGCATAGCGCGCCTGGCCGCCGTACAGGATGCAGTCGTTGGTGCGGCCGATCGCCCGAAGATCGTCTTTCGCGACCGGTGGGAGGGGCGCGGTGCCGATCCCGCTCACGATCCTGGTCACGTCGAAGCCGAGCGCGTCCATCTTGTGCAAGCCCGTTTCGAGGATGCGTGCGGCGATCTGCACACCTCCGGCGAGGCTCGCCGTCGGCGCGACGACGAATGTGAGCTGAGACGGCGCGAGCCCCGCCTTCTGTCCGACCCAGGTGGCGACCTCGTCACTGGGCGCCGTGCGCGTCTCGAGCACCAGCACGCCGCGCTCCGCTCGTTCGGCGTAGCCGAGCTTCGCAAAGAGCTCCTCTTCGACCCGCGCGTGAGCGCGCAATGGCCCGGACCCCATCGCGAAGTATTTGCCGACTTGGATGGCCCAGCCGGCATATTGGGACGCCATGCAGCTGACGGCGGGGTGATCCGTCCACACGCGGATGCCGGGCCAGGTGTCGTCACCGATCGAGACCGGTGGGTACGCAATGTCGGCGAGCCCCCCCGTGCAGATCTCGGACAGCGCGCGCCCGGCGCCGAACCCGCCCGGCGCGTCGATCCCTGCGTCGATGACGCGCGCGCCCCCCGGAAGCGTCCGCACGCCGACGCGGAGCGCTGCGGCGTTGGCGGCCATCGCGTCCGCGATCCGCCACGCCCGTTCGTTGAGGCCCAGTCCCCCGCCCGGGCCGCTTACTCCCCCACCCATCGCAGGATCTCCCCTTTGCCGAGTTCGGCCAGATCACCCGAATACCGCTCATACCTGCCGGCGACGTAACGCTCGGCGACCTCCACTCCCGCGCGGCCGCGCAGGTAGCGGAGCAGCAGCCCGACATGCGGCGGGCGGTAGGTGCACGCATAGCGGAACGTGCCCGGCCGATCGATCGGCCCGAGCGCGACGATCGAGCCGCGTTTCAGGAAGCGCCCGGCGCCCGGTCCCGCCTTCCCGAACACCACGACCGTTCCCGCGATCATGCCGATACCCGTCCCCCGTCCCCCATCCCCCGTCACGGCGATGATGCCTCGGCGCATCCGCGCGCCCGCCTCGTCACCGACGTTCCCGCGCACGATGATCTCGCCGCCCGTCATTCCGCGCGCCGCGCCGGGCCGGGCGCCGCCCGCGTTGTCGCCCGCGGGGCCGCGCACGTCGATCCGGCCCCCCGACATCGCGAGCCCCAGGTCGCGGCCCACGCTGCCGTCGATCGTCAGCTCGCCTCCCGCCATCCCGGCGCCGATCGCTGCCATCTGCGGGACGTCGCCCTCGATCCGGACGACGCTCGAGTGTCCGCCCCGGATCGTGAAAAACTCCCCGAGCGTCGCCGGCCGGCCCCCGTGCATTACCGGCAACTCGGCGATCTCCTTCGCGTCGAGCCCCGCGAACCGGTCGGCGGCGATGCAGTCGGCGAGGAGCACATGATCGGGCCGCGCGGCGAGCGACAACGTGACGGCGTCGCTCATCCGAGGATCTTTCGCAGGTGGAAATGGTGCGGCCCGAGCTTCCCGCCGAAGTTCGCCGCCGTGATCGTGTTCACCCCCGGTCGGCACGCCGCCGGGATGCCGGCGCGCATCGCCGCCTCGATCGACGGGGCATCCGTCCCGTCGAGCACGATCTCGAGGACGCTGTTCACGCCGTCGGGGAGTTGGGACTGGGTGATCGCCCGGAGCGTGGGGTCGAATGGGTCGTTGGTCGTCGCCACCATATTCTTGTAGCGCTTCGAGCCCACCTTGCTGCCGCTCCGCACCACGCCGCCCGGGAACGGGAGGATCACGCCCGACAAGCTGGTCATGGCGTCCACCGCGGCTTCTGCGGCGGCCAGCGCGTCATCCGCATCGTCGGCGAGAATCAGGAAATTCCCGCCGCCCACGCCCTTCAGCATCCCGAATGTTTCCTCGACGAGGAACTCCCCTTCCATGACCGGCAGGCGCCAGTAGCGTTTCCCTCCGATCACCTTGCTCGCCTGAAACCCGTCACCGAACACGCGCAGCGCCTTCCCGACCGCGAGCCGATCGGGGGCATCGGGGAGGCCGTCGAAACAGGCAGTGGTGGGGCAGGTGAGCACCGTCTGGCCGAGCCGCACGATCAGCTGCTGGGGGAGGCTTTCCTTGTCCATGGTCAGAAACAGCACGCTGATCCCCGGGCGTCCGTCGGGCGTCTCCGCCGGCGTGAGCTCCCGCTCGATTCCCGCCTCGCACTTGCAGCCGATCACCGACGTCGCGAATCCGGTGAGCTTGACCGCCGCCTCCCGAGCCCACTTCGCCGTCCGCCCCGTGATCACGATCCGCGCCACCCGCATCGTAAATGCCTCGGCGAACGTATCCGCGATCGCGACGCCGTTGATCTTCATGCGACCGGGTCCGCTCCGTAATTCTCGAACGCGACGCACGCGTATTGGTCGAAGAACCGCTTCACGTCCTTGGTGACTGCCGCGTCGTACTCGGGCCGAACGGCGAGGCGCCGGCCCGCGGGCGCGCGGCGCAGCTGCCCGTCCTCGACGACCAGCGTCCCGGCCTTGATCACGTAGCGCGGCGCGGCGAACATCTGCGCGCGATCGGAGTCGCTCGCATAGATCGTCACGTCCGCGTCGGCCCCCGGCCCCAGGTGCCCCTTGGTCTTCAACCCCAGGAGCCGGGCCGGGCCCGCCCGCGTGATGATGGCGATCTCGCCGAGCGTGTATTCGCGCGACAGGCCGTCGAGCAGGGCGCTGCCCGCGAGCAGCTTCTGGTTCACACGCTTGAGCCGCTCGTCGCGGTACGCCCGGTCCATCAGCAGCCGGATCAGCTCGGGATACGAGAGGAACGTCCCGCCGTTCGGATGATCGGTCGACAGCACGACGCGCCACGGGTCATTCGCGAGCAGGAACAGCTCGAGCCCGACCGCCCACTGCAGCGCGGCGACGGCCGCCTTCTCCCTGTACGCATAGGGTACGATGCCGCAACCCGATTCGAGCTCGATGTCCACGTTCACCCATTTGCGGCCGCTGCTTGCGTACAAGAGGTGCTCGACCGGGCTGTCCGCCGTGACCGTCGTCGCCGCCCCGAACATCACTTGCCCGACGTCCACACTCACCGCGGCGTGGGCGTTCACGTACTCGATCACCTCGCGCGCCGCCGACGACCACCCGTTGCCCGCCGCTCCGCCGTAGCTGTGGAACTGCAGGTGCGTGAAGTGCGCGCGCTGGCCGGAAAGGGCCTTCATGCTCTCGAGCGTGGTCGCGGCGTTCCCCGGCTGCCCCAGGTTGTTGCAATGGATGTGCACCGGGTGCGGCAGGCCGAGCGCGTTGGCAGCGCCGGCGAGCGCCTCCAGGATCTTCCGTGGCGTGACGGCGCTCGAGCCGACCGCATCGTCCAGACCGCTCACGTTGCGGCGATCACCGCCACCCTTCCACACCTCCACGCCCCCCGGGTTTACGATCTTGATCGCGTAGGCCCGCGTGGTGCCCAGCAGCCAGGCGGCGTAATCACGTGCCCGCGCGGCTTCCCCCGCGCCGAGCTGGCGGAGCAGATAGTCGTCGTTGCCGAGCAGCACGAAGAACCCGGCATCGATGATCGGAGTGTCGTCGAGCTCCGCGTGCGCGTGCCGCGCGGCGATGGGCGCCACCGCCGCTTCCATCGCCGTCGTGTAGCCGAGCCCCGCGTAGCGGTATCCGGTCGCGAACGTGCTCGGGACCGTGCCCCCGCTGCCGGAGCGCGTGATCGCGCCATCGTCGAGCCGCGGAGCGGGCATGGGATCGGCCGCATGCTCTTCAGGGAGCAACCGCCGGGCATGATTCACGCTCGACCCGGCGATATGCGCGTGGATGTCGACGCCGCCGGGCATCACGACCATGCCGCGGGCGTCGAGTCGCCGAGCGCTTGCCGGCAGCTCGGCTACGATGCGGTCGCCCTCGATGCACACGTCGCGCACGACGCCGTCCGCCCCCCCCGCCCCCCCTCCGTTCGCGGGGTCGTACACCGTGCCGCCGGCGATGCGCAACTGCGTGGGCTTGCTCACGGGCCGAGCCGCTCGCGCAGGGCGCGGACGGTGACGAGGGCGGCGCGTGCTCCCTCGAACGACGGCCGCAGGGGCAACGGGACGTCGTCCATGCGGAACGCGGTGCCTCCCTCGTGGATCCCCGCGACCCCCGCGTCCACGGCGACGGCGGGCTGGAACGTCGCCGCGCTCGCCCGCGGGCCGATCACGACGCTCCGGACCCGAGCGAGCGCGGTGGCCACCGGCACCGGGAGGGCTGCCGGCGCGCCGATGACGAGTGCGGCGTCCACTTCTCCCGCGCCGAGCAGCGCGGCGGCGCCAGCCTGTGGCTGGTAACTCGGGTACCCGCGCGCGAAGTCCACGGCGAAGGGGAACCCGGTCTGCCACGTGAGCACGGCATCCGCGCCGGAGCGGTTGCCGCCTCCCCGGAGCGTGGACAAGGCGCATCGCGTGGGTGCGTTCAAGGCCTGGGAGAGCGTCACGAGCGCCTCCGCCCGGGCCGGGTCGGCGGACGTCGTTCCCGGCTCGCCGTCCGTCACGATGGCGACGTAGCGCGCCTCGGTCATCCGACGGGCGAGCTCCACCGCGGCCCGGAAACGCGCCTCCTCTCCCACCGTGCGGCCTTGCACCGTCGCCCGCATGATTTCCAGGCTGTCCACCTCGTCGGCGGGCGCGATCGCCAACCGTCCGTCGGCGTCGGCGGGACCGAGGGCTTCCCCCACGTCCACCGCGATCAGCGTGCGGTCCTTTCGACCCTGGGGCGCCGCAACCCCGCGTGGCGCCACGGCGTAGCGGGAACCGTACCGCGGATAGCGCGCGCTCGGGTCCACCGCCCAGAACACGACGAGGTCGGCGCGCTGGCGGATTTCGCCGAGCGTGGCGCCGGCGCGTCCGCGGCGCTGGGCCGCGAGCACTGCCGTCGCGGCCGTCGCGGCGAGGCTGTCGATGGCGGCGTGCAGCCGGTCGGCGATGGCGACCCCTTCGCGCAGCGTTTCGCAGGAGACGTCGCCGGCGAGATAGACGAGTGGGCGCGTTGCGCCGGTGAGGAGTCTCGCGGCCTCGGTGAGCGCCCGCTCGAGCGACGCGGTGCGGCCGTTCACGCGCGTCTCCGCGGGCACGGTCCCGTCGCCGAACCACGCGATCCCGAGCGCGCAGGCGTTGCGGGCTTCCGCGATGCGATCCTGTGTCACGACGATCGTGATGTCGTCGCAGGCGCATCCGCAGCCAAGGCAAGTGACGTTCGCGACGGTTCGATCGATCATGCGCTGCGCGCCTCGCGGCGCTCGCCATCGCGATACAACCGGGCGGCGCGGCCCGCGAGGGCCGCGAAGCAGGCCGTGGCGTCTCGTCCCCGCGCGAAGATCGTGCAGATCGGCTCGCGCGGCGCGAAGCGGGTCCCCGGCGGAGAGATGTCCCGCACGTCCGAGTCCAAGAGCCAGGACCGCGTGTCGCCCAGCGCGGTGGGGCGCCGCGCGTACACGATCGCCTTCCCGACCGCGTCCGGAGTCCGACGCCGGGCGGCCGCGAGGTCGAATGCCGGCAACCCCCGCCGGCAGGCCTGCACATGCACGTCGAACAGCGATATCCCGTATGCCCGCTCGACCAACTCCATCGCGGCGGTGTAGCGCGGGTTCACCTCGATCGCGTAGGGGAGCCCTCGCCGCGCGACGAAATCGACTCCGTTCACCCCCACCAGCCCGAACGCCCGTGTGACGCGCTCGGCGAGCAGCGTCGCCCTGTCGAGCAGGCGCTCGTCGGCCGGGAACTGCGGATCCCCGGCAGACCCGAGGATACTGCCGCAGTACCGGAACCCGTCGGCGCCGAAGGCGGTCTCCCCCGCGAGAATGCGCGAGAGGCCCAGCGCCACCGCGCGGCGCCCGTCCGCCGCGAACACGATGGAGCCCGTCACGCCGGAGATGCGCTCCTGGAGGTAACTGTCCCGCGGCACGGGGGCGCCGCGCCGCCACACGGCGACGCCGTCGCCGCCCCCTGAGCGCAAGGGCTTCACGAGCCAACCGCTGCGCGTGCCTGGCGCTGGCCGTGTGAGGCGGACGTGCGGACCCGGGAGGCCGGCGTCGCCGACCACCCGGGCGAGGCGGCGCGGGTCGCGCGCACGGGCCAGCACGGCGGGCGGGTTTCCCCAGAGCATCCGGTTGGCCGCGAGGGCGCGCACGGCGCTGGGATGGTTTTCGAAGCTCGCTTCGTACACGGCGGCTTCGCATGGCACGTGTTGCACCGCGGCGGCGGCGGCGCGCGCGCTGAACCGGCCGCCCCCTCCGGCGCGGACGACGTGCACCTCGGTCGCGCAGGCACGCAGATCGAGATCTCCAAACCCATCGACCGCGACCACCTCGTACCCCGCTCGCACCGCGGACTCCGCGAAGCCCCGAGTCGACACGCCGGCGAGGAGCACGCGCGTCATGACAACCCGAGCCGCCGCCGTACAGGTTCGCGCGGCACGACATAGAGGTGGTCCAGAACACTGCCCTGCGCCGCCCGGATCGCCAGCCGCTCGACCAGCTCGCGATTCGCGCCGCCGGCGAGCCCGTCGGCGATGAGCGCCGCCCCTTGCGCCCCTTCTTTCACCGTCTGAGTGAATCCCTCGAGCAGTCGCGTCGGCGCGAACGCCTCGAGCCGCTCGCGGATGGCGCGTGCCAGCGGCTCGACGCGCGCCAGGCGGCCGGAGAGGACGAATTCCTTCGGCGCGGGCACCGCGGTCGCGAGCGCAACCGCCGTCTTCACCGCGCTCTCGACCAGCGCATCGCGGGCGACCTGCTCCGCGGGCGTCGCCGGCTGGGCGAGCCGCTCGGGCGAGGCGGTCGTCTCATCCCAACCGGCGATGGTGGCCGCGCCGCCCCGGAACAGCAGCGCCTTGGGCACCTCGCCTGCGAGATACGCGACCTCGCCGTCGAGCGCCCCCGCCGCGCGAAAGCCGAGTGGTCCCCCCGAACCCCCCACGCCGTCCACGATCCGGCCCCCCGCGACCGCCACGGCGGCAGTGAAGGCGCCGCCGAGTTCGAGCAGCACGAGCGACACGTTCGACAGCGGGCGCCCGAACCGCCGGGCGTGCTCGGACACCGCGAGGGCCACGACGCACACCTTCTCCGCCGTTCCCATGTCCACGCGATTCACCTTGCGGTGCGGGGGCACGGTGGGGAGGTGCACCACACCGGGCGTGAGCACGACCGGCAGAGCGGAGCGCGCCAGCGCGCGCACGAGGCCGCGGAGTCCCCCGATGCCCCCGGTCTCTCCGGGAGCCGCCAGGAAGGCAAGGAGCAGATCTTCCTCGGTCGCGTCCTGCACCCGCGTGAGCGGCAGCCCGTATCCGGACGGGCCGGCGACGAGATCGAGCGGGCCCGCCGCCTCGAGCTGGCCAACCAAGCGCGCCGGGTCCGCCAGCGCCTCGGCAGTGGGCCAGGAGCGCTCGAGAAACAGGCGGCCGTCGTCGAGCCCACAGAGGTCGATGCTCACCGTCCCCGGGTCGATGCCGATGACGCGCGGCATCGGCTCACGGCTTCGGCGCCAGCAACTCCCGCGCGACGTCGGCGATGGTCTCGGCGTCCAGCACGAGGTCGTTGCGCTCGAACAGGCGCGCAATGCACGCCTTGTGCACCTTCATCTTGAGGTTTCCGATGGCGAGCGCGCCGAAGCACGCCGCGCCTTCCTTGATCACGCCGTCGTCCATCAGGTCCACCCCTTCGACCCCGAGCGGGGGGACCGCGTTCACGTCCGCGACCACCTGGAGCCCCGGGCGCTTGGCCCACGCCTGCTTGGGCACGAGCATGACACCTGCCGGTCCCGCGTTCAGCAGCAGCTCCGCGCGCTCGCAGGCGCGCATCGCCTCGCTCGCGTCCGGCATCGTGATGGCGCGCACCGTCCCGCCGAACCGCTTGAGCACGAGATCACGCGCTCGCTCGCCCGCGTCGGCCTTGCGCGACGTGATACACACGTCCGCCCCGGCCTTGGCGAACAGCCCGGCGGCGCGAATCCCGACGGGCCCGGTCCCCGCGACGATCAGGACGCGTTTGCCGCGCACATCACTCCCCGCTGCCTGTACCATCTTCGCCACCGCGGCGACCGCCGTCGTGTTCGAGCCGTTCGAGTCCAGCATCGCGGATACCGTGAAGGGGTTGAACATCGCCTTGGTCGCCGCCGCGAGCAGTTGCTCGCCCACCGCGATGTCCGCACCCCCGACGAAGACGGCGGTGTTCTTCAGGTCCTTGGGACCGCGCGTGAAGATGCAGCCGTGGATCAGGTCGCGGACGTCGGCGTCGACGATCCCTCCGTAGCTCATCACCTCATCGGCGCCGCCGTCGTAGGCCACCACCCGATCGAACACGCTCGGCAGCCTGGAGCTGTCGAGCTGCAGCAGGAGCTTACGCATCAGGGTTCATACTCCACGGGGAGTCGGCGCAGGACTCGAAACGCAGTCGAGGGGCGGCAGCCCCGCCCCTCGACGTGGAATCAGGCGACTGCCGGAGAGATCAACCCTTGTCCGCGCCACCGGCGAACGGATGCGACGCCGTCTTCGCCTGGGAGATCACCTGATCGATCTTCGGCTGACCCTTGAGGGCGCGCTCGATCGATTCCTTCACCGCCCGATAGTTGAAGTCGAAGATCTTCTTGTCGTTTTTCGCTTCCCAGTGGATGAACACCCCCACCAGGATGCAGTAGTCGTCCACCTTGTCCCGCGGGATGACGCCCGAGGACACGCTGTCGACCACCGCGCGCGCGACCGCCGCCTGTGCGGGGCCGAACATCTGCACGGCCTGCGTGGCGTTCTTGATGGTGACCTTGTTGAAGAGAAGCGTGTCGGGCTTCGCCGGCAGGTTGGGGGTGACGACGGCGAGCAGTTTGGTGAAGCCGTCGGTGTTGTTGGACAGGGTGTTCACGAAGGCCTGCCCCGCATGGCCCGACTTCGACCCGATGATCAGGTCGATGTGGGCGATCTCATTGCCGTCGCCTACCAGGGACTCGCCAATGAAGAAATCCGCTGCCATAACTACCTCCCGATCCGGATGGGGTCCACGAGTTTCACTTGCCGGCCGTCACGAATGCGGCGTTGAGAGCAGCGTGGCCAGAGGGGTGTGGAAAGCCACGCCGTCCCGCGTCTGCGGGTAGCTCCTACGGAACCGTATCGATGGGGTGCTAACCTGCCGGCCGCTCCCACGGGTGTCAAGCCCGCGAACCGGGCCGCAAAATGGAACTTTTTCGGGGGCTAGGCCGGTGGTGCCTCGCCCGTGGCGACCCGCCACGCCTCGTCCGCGAGCCACTCGAGCCGTTGCTGCGCGTAGTCGAGCTCCGCGGGCGTCATCTGCTTCGCCCGGCGGGCGATCTCCCGTGCGTGGCCGAGGAGGTCGTCCAGCACCTCCCGCAGCGGCCGATTCTGACGACGCTCGGCGCGGGGCCGCGGGCTCATGCGCTCTGGATCCCGAGGGCCCGCTCGTCGGCCGTCTTGAACTCCCCTGCCGCCGCCCGCACCGTCGAGGCGAGCCCCCGCTCGGCGAGGTAGCTCTCGACCAGCCGCAGGCCGAGATAGTACCCCGAGCGCTCCGGCAGCACCTTCCCCGCCGTCAGGCGGGCGGCGGGGCTCATGCCCCCGGACAGGAAGCGCAGGCGCAGCCCCAGGCCCGTCTCGTCCAGCAACGGTGCCGCCGCGCGTCGCAGGAACGTGTCCAGCTCCCGGATGCGACGGTATTGCCGGCGGGTGTAGCCGAAGTATTCCCACGGCTCGAACCCGGGCACCACCGCCTGGGCCGCCGCCACCGCCGCCCCCTCGTTCGCGAGCAGCTCCCGCAAGCTGGCCCGGCTGCCGGTGTCCCAGTAGTCGTAGTAGCCGCGCAGGTCGGTCACCAGGCGCTTCAGGTCGGCCCGGCTCGTCGGCGACGTGTACCGCACCGCGTGCGCCACCTCGTGCGCGATCCACAGCGGCAACAGGTGTGGCGCGAGCCCCATGCCGTACGTCTGGGAATTGGCCCGGCCGGTGAAGTGCTCGAGACACACGAAGGCAATGCCGCGCCCGCCGACCACGAGCTCGCCCGCGTTGGCGGCGCCTACGCCCACCATGAGGTACAGGTCCACCGCGCAGTCGGCCTCGAAGCGCTCGAGCGAGCGCCGCAGCGCCTCGTCCGCGATCGCGGCGACGTCCACGTCCTCGAGCAGCCGCTCGAGATCCGCGCGCTCGGCCCGCAACGCGGCCGCCACCACCTGTTCCGCGTGCGGCGACGTCGGGTCCAGCACGTAGTTGTGCCAGTAGCTCTGCAGCACCGGCTTGTGACGCTCGAGATACTCGTGATAGGCCGCGGTGGGGTCGGGCGCGGCGAGGATCGCCAGGAACTCCGGCACGAGATTGACGAGCATGAGGCGGCCGGCCCCAATTTGGGAACCGGCCCGGCCGGAGACAAGCGCGCGCCCGCCCCGGGGGCCGGGGCAACGGCACGCGACCGGCTTGACATTTTACGACGCGACTGTTCGAGCGACGGCTGTCAGGTGTGGTCGCGCATCTTGCGGCTCATCTCGGCGAGGAACCGCCGCTCGGCGGGGGTGAGACTCTCGATGCCGCGCGCCGAGATCTTGTCGAGCACGCGGTCGATCTCCGCCTGCGCGGGGTCGCGCTCGACGCGGCGCGGTGGCTTGGGCGCGCCGCTGGCCCGTGCAGCGCGCCCCGGATGGACGAGCACGCTGGGCTCGGACCGGCGCCGGAGGTTACGCTCGGCTCGTCCCAGCCGCCAGTCGGCGACCTTCAAGTAGAGGAAGCCGGTCGCGAAGCCGCCCAGATGCGCGAGGTGCGCCACGCCGTCGCTCGTGGGCAGGAGCGCGAGCACGAGCGAGATCGCCACGATGAACGTCACGAGCCACTTGGCTGCGATCGGCGCCGGAAGGAGGAACACGTAGATCGGGTGGTCCGGCGCCGCCCACGCGAACGCCAGCAGCACGCCGTACACGGCAGCCGACGCGCCGACCACGGGATTGAGCCTACCGAAGCTCCACCCCAGCACCAGCGACAAGGCGGCCCCTCCCAACCCGCAGAGCACGTAGTAGCGCAGAAACGCCCCGCCGCCCATCCGCTCCTCCACCTCGGGCCCGAACGCGTACAAGGCCAGCAGGTTGAAGGCGAGATGCAGCAGGTTGGCGTGAACGAACATGTACGTGAGAAACGTCCACGGCTGCCGGAAGGCGTAGAGCGGCGCGAACCCGAGCGTAGCGAGGAACCCCGGGCTGACGAACAGCGTCACCTGGAGGAGGAAGACGACGAGGTTGGCGACGATCAGCCGCCGCACCCACGGAGTCATGCCGAACATCCGCTGCGGGCCCATCGCGTAGTTATCCCCCGCGCGGGCTCCCCGAGTTCCCCGCGAGCCGGCAGATCCGCTCGCACAGCTCCGGAAACTCGATCCCCGCGGCCCGGGCGGCCTGGGGAAGGAGGCTGGTGCGCGTCATGCCGGGGAGCGTATTCGCCTCCAGGCAAAAGATGTCGCCCTCGGGGCTCAATCGGAAGTCGACGCGCGAATACCCCCCGAGCTTAAGGGCCCGGTGTGCCGTGAGCGCCAGCTCCTGCAGCTGCCGCGCCAGCGTCGTGTCGAGCTTCGCGGGGAAGATCTCGTCCGACATCCCCGGCGTGTATTTGCACTCGTAGTCGAACAGCTCGTGCTTCGGAATGATCTCGCCCACGGGCAAGGGCACGTCGCCCAGCACCCCCACCGTCAGCTCCCGCCCGGGGATGAACTGCTCCGCCATGACCTCGGCATCGTACGCTCTTGCGACCTCCACCGCCGCGTCCAACCCCTCGGCGTTGCGCACGAGCGTCATCCCCACCGACGACCCCATCTTCGACGGCTTGACGATCACCGGCCATCCCAGCGCCGTCGTCACGTCCTCGGGGGCGACCGGGGCCATGAACCACCCGGGCACGGGCACCCCCGCCGCCCGGAACAGCCGCTTGGCGAGATCCTTGTCCATGGCGAGCGCGCTGGCCAGCGCCCCGCTCCCGGTATAGGGCACGGCGATCACGTCGAGCACCGCTTGCAGGATCCCGCCCTCGCCGCGTCCCGCGTGCAGGCAGAGGAACAGCACGTCCGCGCCGGTGACCTCCGTGAGCCTGGCGAGCCCGTTCGAGAGCATCGCGCGCTCGCGCTCGTCGAGCTCCGCCACCGTCGGCGGCTCCCGGCCGACGGCGGTCGTGAGCAGCCGCGGCTCGTCGGTCGGGGAGAGGAGCCCCGTCACCGTATCGACGACCCGCACCGTGTGCCCGCGACTCCGCAGCGCCTCCACGATCTGGGCGGCGCCGGCGAACGCGACCGCGCGCTCCGCCGTCGCGCCGCCGGTGATCACCGCGATCCGCATCAGTGGATCCCGGCGAGCTGGTGGAGCACATCGTAGCGGGTGACGATCCCCGCGATCTTGCCCTCGAGTCGCACCAGCGCCGCCGGCGTCTCGCGCGACAGGAGGGTGGTGAGCCGCTCGACGGGAAGGTCCGCATCCACTACGGGGAACGGCGCATCCATCACATCCTGGACCGGCTGGTCGAGCGTCGCCGGCTGCTCGAGCGCCCGGGCCATGAGCCCCTGCTCGGAGACCGCGCCCACCCCGTCGCCGACGTCCAGCACCGGGAGCTGTGACACGTTGTACGTACTCATCAGGTTCAACGCCTGGCGCACGGTCGCCGTCGGAGCGACCGAGATCAGTGGGGGCGCGCCCGAGTTCCGCGCCTCGAGGAGCTCTCCCACCGATACCCGCTCCGCTTCCAGGATCTGATTCTCCCGCAGCCATTCGTCGTTGAAGACCTTCGACAGATACCGCTCCCCGGTGTCGGCGAGCACGGTCACCACGAGCGCTTGCGGGTCGTTCACCCGCCGGGCCACGTCGAGCGCCGCCACGACGTTGACGCCGGTCGAGCCTCCGGCGAACAGGCCTTCTTCCTTGGCCAGGCGTCGCACCATCAGCATGGCGTCCTTGTCGGACACCGTGATCCACTCGTCGATCACGTCCCAGTGAAGCGAGGTGGGCAACTTGTCCCCGCCGATCCCCTCCACCTTGTAGGGGTGGCCCTCGGTCTTCTGACGGGTGCGCGCGTACTCGGTGTAGATCGAGCCGACCGGGTCGCCCGCGATCACGCGGACCTGCGGCTTCTTCTCCTTGAGGAACCGGCCTGCCCCGCTGACGGTGCCGCCCGTCCCGGGCGCGCAAACGAAGTGCGTGATCGTCCCCGCCGTTTGCTCCCACAGCTCGGGACCGGTCGTGCGGTAGTGCACGTCGGGGTTCACCGGGTTGTAGTGCTGGTCGGCGAAGATCGCGTTGGGGTGCGCCGCGGCGATCGCCCGCCCCTTCATGATGTAGTTCTCGGGATGGTCGGGGGGCACCGCGGTCGGCGTGATGATCACCTCGGCGCCGAGCGCGCGCAGCAGCCGAGCCTTCTCCTGCGACATCTTGTCGGGCATGGTGAAGATGCAGCGGTAGCCCTTCACCGCGGCGGCGAGCGCGAGCCCCACCCCCGTGTTGCCCGACGTGGCCTCCACGATCAGGCCGCCGGGCGTGAGGCGCCCCTCGCGCTCGGCGGCCTCGATCATCGCCAAGCCGATCCGGTCCTTCACGGAGCCGCCGGGATTGAAGAACTCCGCCTTGGCGTACACCGGCGTCCGGATCCCCTGCGTGACGCGGTTCAGCCGGACCAGCGGTGTCCAGCCGATCGTCTCGAGGATGTTGGCGTACGGCTTAGTGTGGGACGGCATTCGTATCCGGCGTCGCCGCGCTGTCCGGGACCGCGCGTGTGGTGTCCAGGGGCCGCGGGACGGTGTCCCGCCTCGCCGGCGTCGTGTCGCGCCGCGCTGGGCGCACAGGAGCGGGAGCGGGAGCGGCAGGCGGACGGACCGCAGCCGGTCGGGGACGCGTGGTGTCCGGCTCTCCCTTCGACACGGCCCCGCTCGCCTGCGGGTGGCGGAACTCCACCGGCTGGAGGAATGCGGTGGCGATGGACAGGCCGTGCCGCCGGGCGGGAGCGAAGCGCAGCTTGCGCGCGCCCGCGAGCGCCGCCGAGTCGAGCGCAGGATAGTTGCTCGATTCGGCCACGCGGCTCGATTCCGGCACCAGGCGCCCCGCGGAATCGACGAACAGACGCAGAATCACGTCGCCCTCGACCTTCTGGTCGTACAGCCGGGGTGGGTACTGGATCGGCGAGTCGGCGTTCACGGCCACCGGCGGCTCCTGGTCGGGCGGAACGCCGGGTGACCCGGTTCCCGCCTGCTCGGCCGGGGGTGCTTGGCGGCATCCGGCGGCGCCGATGGTCAGGAGGCGGGCGAACGCGATGGTCCAGACTCTCATGGTCCCTCCGCGAGCTGCTTCTTCCACGCCGCCAGCCGATTCAACGCCTCGAGCGGCGACAGCGCGTTCACGTCGAGCCGGTCGAGCTCTTCGAGCAGCGGATGCGGGCTTCCCGACGGGCTGAACAGGCCGAGTTGGGCCGCGTCGGGGCGTGCGGGCGCAGCCTGGTGCGCCACGTGGTGACCCGCTTCGAGGAGAGCGAGCACCTGCCACGCGCGCTCCACGACCGGCGCGGGAAGCCCGGCGAGCTGCCCCACGTGGATACCGTACGACCGGTCGGCGCCGCCCGGCTCGAGGCGGTGCAGGAACACGATTTCGTCCCCCGCTTCGCGCACGGCCACGTTGAAGTTGCGCGCGTGGGCGAGCTCCTCGGTGAGCTGCGTGAGCTCGTGGTAATGGGTCGCGAAGATCGTCTTGCACCCGATCGTGTTGTGCAGGAACTCGGTCACCGCCCAGGCGATCGCGACGCCGTCGTAGGTCGATGTCCCACGTCCGATCTCGTCGAGCAGCACGAGGCTCCGCGCCGTCGCGCCGTGGAGTATGGCGCTGGTCTCGCTCATCTCCACCAGGAACGTCGACTGGCCGCGCACCAGATTGTCCGACGCCCCGACCCGCGTGAACAACCGGTCCACCGCGCCCACGACGGCCCGCCGCGCTGGGACGAAGGCGCCCATCTGGGCGAGCAGGACGCACAACCCGACTTGCCGGAGCAGCGTCGACTTCCCCGCCATGTTCGGCCCGGTGAGCAGGATCACGCGACCGGCCTCGTCGAGCAGCACGTCGTTCGGGATGAATGCTTCGCGCGCCATCATGCGCTCGACCACCGGATGGCGGCTTCCCTCGAGCACGAGGGCGAAGCCGTCGTTGACCTCGGGTCGGACGTACCCCTCGCGGTGGGCGACGTCGGCGAGGGCGCCCCACACATCGAGCCGGGCGAGCACACCGGCCGTCGTCTGCACCCGGGCGATCGTCTCGGCCACCCGGACGCGCAGGGTGTCCACCAGCTCCGCCTCGCGCGCCGCGATTCGCTCCTCGGCACCGAGCACCTTGGCTTCGTAGGCCTTGAGCTCGGGCGTGACGAACCGCTCGGCGCCGGACAGCGTCTGGCGCCGCTCGTAGTCCGCCGGCACACGGTCCCGGTGCGGGTTCGTGATCTCGAGGTAATAGCCGAAGACCTTGTTGAACCCGACCTTGAGTGAGGAGATGCCGGTGCGCTCGCGCTCGCGTGCCTGGAGCCCCGCGATGTACTGCTTCCCGCCGTCGCGAGCGTCCTTGAGCTCGTCGAGCTCGTGATCGTACCCGGCCCGGATCGCGTCGCCGTCGGACGCCTGGGCCGGCGGGCGCTCCACGAGTGCCCGGGCGAGCTGGTCGCCCAGGTCCTGGAGGAGATCGAAGCGGTCCGCGGCCTCTTCGAGCAGCGAAGCGCGCCCGCGTGCGTCCAGCCCGTCGAGCGCCGCGCGGACGTCGGGCAGACGGAGGATCGAATCCCGCAACGCCCCCAGCTCGCGCGGGGTCGCGCGCCCGAGCGCAGCGCGGCCCGCCAGGCGCTCGACGTCGCGCACCCCGTCGAGCCCTTCGCGCAGACGGTCCCGCCCACGGACATCCGCGACCAGGACCTCCACCGCGTCCAGGCGAGCGGTGATGGCCGCGGCGTCGACGAGCGGGGCGAGCAACCAGGCGCGCAACAGGCGGGCGCCCATCGGCGTCATGGTGCGGTCGAGGACGTCGAGCAGCGTCGTCCCCGCCGCGCCGGGGGAGCCGGGGAGGGCGGCCCGGAGCGGCTCCACCAGCTCGAGGTTGCGCCGGGTCATCTCGTCGAGTGGCAGCAGGTCGCCGCGCCGCAGCACGCGCGGGCGGGCGAGGTGCGGCAGGCCCCCCGGTTTGAGCTCCCGCGCGTAGCGGAGCAGCGCGCCCATGGCACCCAGGGCAGGGCGGTCGCCCGGCTCGACGCCGAGCCCGTCGAGGGATGCGACGCGGAACGTGCGTGCCAGGTCCTCGCGCGCGAGCTCGGGATCGAACTCCCACGCCTCGCGCTCGGTGCGTACGGCGCCCGGGAGGGGGACGGGGGCGGGTGCGCCGCCGGGAAGCACCACTTCCCGGGGTTCGTAGCGAGCGAGCACCGCAGCGAGGTCCTCCGGTCCAGCGGTCTCGAGCAGGAGCTCGCCGGTCGTGAGATCGAGCGCCGCCAGCCCGGCCGGCGCGCTCCGAGCGTCGACCGCCAGCAGGAAATTGTTCCGGCTGCGCTCGAGCCAGTCGTCGGCGAGGACGGTGCCGGGGGTGACGGTCTCGACGACCGCGCGCCGCACGAGGCCCTTGGCGAGCTTGGGATCCTCCACCTGCTCGCAGATCGCCACGCGGTGACCGAGGCCGATCAGCCGCCGCAGGTACTCGGTCGCCGCCTTGACGGGAACACCGGCGAGGGGCACCTCCGCAGCGCCGCCGTTGTTGCGCGACGTGAGAGTGAGGCCCAGTTCGCGCGCGGCGAGCTGCGCGTCGTCCTCGAACATCTCGTAGAAGTCACCCATCCGGAAGAACAGGATGGTGTCGGGGTGTCGCGCCTTGATCTCGCGATACTGCTGCATCAGCGGTGTGTCCGCCTCGACTCGTGGCGTCATGGCTCCTCCACCACGAACGGCTGGCCTCCGAGCCGGGTCTTGAGGCGTCGCTGGGCCTGCGCGGCTTCGTCGTGCGACGCGTACCGCCCGACTCGCACCTTGAACAGGCCGCTCGTGTCACGCACCACGCGGGCGTCGAAACCCATCACCTTCAAGCGGGTGAGCATCTCGTCCACCTGCGCCGCGCTCTTCACGGCCATGACCTGGACGGCATACGTCGCGGCCGGAGGCGTGGGCCTCGCCTGGCTGTCGCCCGCCGTGGGCGCCGCGGCCGGCGGTGCGGCGGTGGCGGAGGCACAGCGCGAGGCGTAGAAGGTCACCTGATTCTTGAACTCCACGTCGGCGCCCGCGCCGTCCAGCGCCTCGCGGATCAACGGGCAGCCGTGAGCGTCATCTTTGAGGTCGAAGTAGGCGCGCGCGCCCCAAAAGTCCGCCCGGGCCCGCAACGGGGAATCGGGATAGTCGAGGCGCAGCCGCTCCGCCGCCTGCACAGTGGCCGCGGGATCGCCCTGGGCGAAGTAGAGCTGGGTGAGCAGCACGAGCGCCGAGTCGGCCCATACCGACCGCCCGTACTCGACCACGACGCGCTGGAGGTTCGTTGCGGCGGTCGTCGCGTCGGCCGCGATGCGTCCTGCGGTGAAGAGCACGCCGGGGTAGACGGAATCCTGCGGGGACAGGCGCGCGAGCAGCCGGCGAACCATGGCGCGCGCGGAGTCGGGGCGGGTCTGCGCGACTCGAAGGGCGGCCACGCGGACCGTATCGGTCTGGGCCGACAGTCGGACTGTCGCACCGACGCACAGCAGCGCGGCCGCGACGGCGAGCATCCGTCCGGCGGTCACGCCGCCTCCCTCGCCCGCACACCCCACGATAGCACCAGCTGCTCCAGGATGCCGGCTTCGTCGGTCAGCGTGCTCGACTTGAGAGCGCGATCGGCGTCGAGAGCCAGCCGTAGCGCGCTGCGCAGCTCGCCGGCGGTCCAGAGCCCGGCCCAGCGAGCCCAGCGGAGAGCGGTCTGCTCCCAGCTCCCCAGGCCGTATGGTCGCGCCGCTCGGAGGTGCGACAGCAACGCACCCTCGAGGCGATCGCGTCGTTGCGCGTCGCGGTCGAGCTCCGCGCGGGCGAGCGCCGTGCCGACGAGGGCCGTACCGAGCGCGCTCAGCATGCGGACGCCGCTCATGCCTGCCTGCTCGAGGACCGGCCCGACGAGCTGGGCGGCGGCCGCTGCGCGCCGCTCGAGCGCCCGGTCTACGAAATCCTGGAGCGTTTCGCCCCGCCGCACGCCAACGAGCGCGGCCACTTCGTCCCGGCTGACGGGCCGCCCCACGCCGAGCGGTGCGAGCTTCTCGAGCTCCCGGGCGAGGCCGCTGAGGTCGCTTCCCACGCTGGCGAGGAGCAGCTCCCGGGCGTCGGGTGCGAGAGTGAGACCCAGCTGCTTCGCGCGGTGCGTCATCCAGCGCTCGACCCGCTCCGGGGGCAGCGCCGCGACTTCCACCGCAGTCGCCCGGCGCACCAGCTCGGCGTCGGGTGGCTCAGCGGTGCCGTGCACCAGCACCAGCACGGTGGTGGGGTTGGGGGACTCGAGGTAGCGGAGCAGCTCCTGGCGCACCTTGGCGGTCTTACGCAGCTGCTCCATCCCTCGGACGACCACCGCCCGGGTGGCGGTGAGGATGGGCGGCGTGTTCACCAGCGCGTTGAACGCCTCGGGGTCGAGATCGGCGGCGGTGCGCTGGTCGACGTTGAAGTCACGGGCGGCCGGGTCGACCGCGCGCTCCAGCAGCGCGCGCACCGCCTCGTCCTTCAGCACGTCTTCCTCGCCGTGGAGATAGTAGACGGCATCCGGCGCGCCCTGCTTCAGGCTCCGGAGCAGCGCGTCAAAGGTGAGAGCCCCCATACGGGGCGGAAGTTACCGTGGCCTCGAGTCGAGAGAAAGCCTACCGCCCCGCGGATGCGGGCTCGACGAGCACGGAGCCGTCCGGGGCCTCGGGTCCCGCGAACACGCTCGCGCGCGGGTCCTGAAACGAGACGAACGGCACACCGGCCTGTACGACCGGATTCGGGAAGGGAACGGGCGGGAGCACCGGGGCGTGCGCGACGTCGGGGCGCCGGACGCCTTCCAGCGCCAGCATCGCGAGCGCCGCCGCGACGACCAGCGCCACCGCTACGCCCGCACTCGCCGGTACCTCCCGGGCTGCGCGGCGCTCGCGCTCGAGACGTGCGTCGAGCCGGCGTCGGAAGTCGCGCGAAGGCTCGATCGTCCCCGCGGCCTGCAACGCGAGCACGCCACGCCGCACGGCGGCGTCGTACCGTCGGCAACCGGCACAGCGTACGAGGTGGCGTTCGAAACGGTGCAGCTCGCGCGGGGCGGTGATCAGGCCGTCACGAAAATCCGTATACCGTTCGAGGAATTCAGCGCACGTCATCGCGAGAATCTACTACCGTCGGGCCAGCACTGGGTTCCCGGACCCCCCCCCAAACGCCCGCCCCCTTGCAAGGGCAAGGGGGCGGGGGGTGGGCCACGGGGGGACCAGGGCTTGTCGGGAGCCTACTCCAGCAGCGGCCCGATGAGCTGGGCGAAGCTGTTCCGGGCCCGATTGAGGCGGCTCTTTACGGTGCCGAGGTTGCAGCCCGTGATATCGGCGATCTCGGCGTAGCTCTTGCCTTCCAGCTCGCGGAGCACGAAGACGGCCCGGTGGTGAGTGGGTAGCTGGTCCACGCACTGGTCCACGGCCTCCTTGAGGAAGCGCTTGCGGTACAAGTCGTCCGGCCGCGCCGTGGTGTCTTCGAACTGGAGCGGCCGGTGGTCCGCCTCCCAGTGCTTCTTGATCGTCTGGAACAGCACCAGCGGGTTACGGCTGCGGTTCCGGAGCTCATTCTTCGCCAGGTTCGACGCGATGGTGTAGATCCAGGTCGAGAACTTCTTGGTCTGATCGAAGCGGTGGAGGTGCCGGAACACGCGGATAAAGACCTCCTGCACGAGGTCCTCCGCCCGCTCCCGGTCTCCGATGGTCCTATTGATGAAGTTGAGCAGCCGGGTCTGGTAGCGGTCCACCAGAGTGCCGAAGGCTTGGGGGTCGCCCGAGAGATGCTCAAGCACCAGCCGGCCGTCGTCGAACTCGTGTAGCGCCTGGCGCTCGAGCGCGCGCGGCGTCGCGACTGCCTGGCCATTCCGCTTGAGGGTTGCTCGCATGGACCGCTCCATGTTCAAGCCCGTGCACTTCCTCTAGTAAAAGATACGGCACGAACCGTACCGGTCGCATCACCCAGGTAACCCTCGATGCGGCCGCACCTCCACGGATTGAGCGTCGAGTCGGCCCGACACGTCCGTCCTCGTCGGGGGACAGTGGGTTGCTACATCCCGAGGACGAACCCGGCCATATAAAGGATAGCCACGACGGTCTTTGCGTCCCGGACTTCGCCGTCCCGGATGCGGGCCAGGACCTGCGACAACAGCTGTGGCACGACCTCGATGAACTCGTCGCGCTCGCGCGACGGCGTCCCCGCCGTCAGCCCGCTCGCCAAATAGAGGTGGATGACCTCGTCGGTGAAGCCGGGCGTGGTCCAGATCGAGGTCAGCCGCTCCAGGCGGCCGGCGGTGACCCCTGCCTCTTCCAGCAGTTCCCGGCGGGCGCACGCCTCGGGATCTTCCCCAGGGTCGAGTGTGCCGGCCGGGATCTCCCACAACGGACCGCCCGCAGCGTAACGGTACTGGCGGATCAACAGGATCGTGGGATCGGGATCCCCCCGTGGGTCGGAGGCGCACGGCACGATGGCGGCGGCGCCCGGGTGGCGGATGATCTCCAGCTCCCCCGTGGAGCCGTCGGGGAATCGCACCGTGTCGACGTCGACCCGCACGACCCGGCCGGTATAGACCCGGCGGCTCTCGAGCTGCATGGGCACCCTCAGCGGTTGAAGACCCAGGTGACGGGGACCTTAAACCCTTCGGCGAGGAAGTAGGCCGCGTTGCGCCGGGGATTCGACCGGATGGGGGAATTGGGGGCGGGCGATGTGAACGGCAGGAGTCCCAGCCGCGTGGCGATGATCCGGAGGCGCAGCATATGGAAGCCGTCGGACACGAGCAGTACGCGGCGGTTGTCCTTCCCCGAGAACCATTGGGCGACGGCTTCGAGCGAGGCCGACGTGCTCGCTCCCGCCGGCAGCCCGACGACCGCGCCGTCGGGGAGTCCGGCCCTGAGGAGGTAGCGCCGTCCCACTTCCGATTCGCTCACCGTGTCGCCCGATCCGACGCCGCCGGTCACCAGGATCACGGGCGCGAGCCCCCGCTGGTACAGCGCCGCCGCGTGGTCGAGCCGCGCGCGGAACACGGGCGAGGGGCGGCCGTTGTACTGTGCTGCGCCGAGGACGGCGATCGCGTCGGCAGCGGTGGCCTGGTCGTGTGCGCCCGCGAGCGCCACGGCGACGACGACCGCAGCCCAGCCGAAGATGAGCGCGACCATGACCGTCACCACCGCGACGAGCTTGCGGCGCAGCGTCCAGAAGGGCATGGGGGAAAGACAACTCGGGAGGGGGATAGATGGAAGGGGGACAGGCTGTGATGCAGGGAGCTCTCAGGGCGTGGTCAGGAGCTCCTCGAAGACCGCAAGCGCACGTGGGTCGCCGGATTGGCCGAGCCAGAACAGCGCCTTGCGCCGTACGCCCGGGTCCGGGTGTGTGCGGGCGATCCGGATGAGGGCGGAAACACCGGCGTCGCGCGGCTGCTGGGACAAGGCGAAGACTGCCTGCTCCTTCACGTCCCGGTCCACGTCGCCATCGTCGACCAGGTCGGCAAGCCCGCGGGTCGCCGCGTCGCCGGCTGCCTGGCCGAGCCAGAACACCGCCTGGCGGCGGGTGCGCGCGGGCGCCCGATC
>Ga0209056_10000302_pt1 | contig 55081 bp, 56 predicted proteins | sample GraSoiAngelo_114_FD_185876 | JGI IMG/M metagenome (GOLD analysis project Ga0209056, IMG submission 185876) | Grasslands soil microbial communities from the Angelo Coastal Reserve, California, USA - 14_0903_13_40cm (SPAdes) (version 2) | ecosystem: Environmental > Terrestrial > Soil > Grasslands...
ATCCGCTGCGCCGGCATTTCGGCCTGGCAGACCAGATTCGTCGAGCGGCGGCTGCCATTCCCGCGAACATCGCGGAAGGGTACGCCCTTGCCACCACTCCACAGTTCGTGCGGTGTCTCCGCATCGCGCTAGGGTCAGCAACGGAACCGCTGACGCATTTGGAGCTAGTACAGGATCTGAGTCTTGCAGCGGCGCAGCCCGTCGAACAATCGTGCCGGATGTGCGACGAAGAGATCGGCATTCTCATCGGACTGATTCGCAAGCTTCAGGCACGTAGCAGCCGCACGCTTCCCTCTTCTCGCTTCCCACTTCCCCGTTAGACCTTCGCTGCCCGCTGGCTGAGCACCTCCACTCCGCTCTCCGTCATCACGCAGTCATCTTCTATGCGGATTCCGAACTTCCCGAGCTGATAGATCCCCGGCTCATCGGTGAACACCATCCCGGGCTCGAGTCGGAGCGCGTTACCCTCCACGAGATAGGGCGGCTCGTGGCCATCCATGCCGAGCCCGTGCCCCAGGCGGTGGGTGAAGAACGACCCGTAGCCCGCCGCGCTGATCACCCGGCGCGCGGCGCGGTCCATGTCCTGGCACGGCGTGCCGGGTCGTCCCAGCTCGATGGCGGCGCTTTGGGCGTCGTGCACCACGTTGAACACCTTACGGAATTCCTCCGCCGGACTGTCGCCGAACCAGACCGTGCGGGTGATATCGGACTCGTAGCCGCCCACCCGGCAGCCGCAGTCGATCAGCACTACGGTTTCGCGCTCGAGCGCGGCCGCGGCGGGGCCGCCGTGGGGCAGCGCGCTGGACGGTCCGAACTGCACCAGGCCGCCACCGTCGGCGCCGCGCTGTTGCATCTCGCGCGACAACAGCCGCGCCACGTCGCGCTCGGTCATCCCCACGACGAGCTGTCCGAACGTCGCGGTCATGGCGCCCTGCGTGATCTCGATCGCGCGGCGAATCAGGGCGACCTCCTCGGGTGCCTTCACGATGCGGAGCCGCTCGGTCACCGGCGCCGCGTCCACGAACTTCCAGCCCGAGAGCGCGGCCGCGAGCCGCAGCGCGGTCTGGTATCCGGTGGACGACTCGAGCGCGATCGTGCCCGCATGCGGCGCCAGCCGGCGGACGGTGTCGCGCACCAGGCCGTACGGGTCGTCCTGCTCCTCCCATCCCGGCGCGTCCGCGATGGCGCTATGACCCTTGATCCGCTCGACCTCGAACGACGGACAGACCACGGCGGGGACGCCGTCGACCGGGAGGATCAGCGCGATGAGGCGCTCGCTGCGCCCGGGATTGTAACCCGTGAGATACTCGTAGTTGGTGCCGGGTGTCGCGATCAGGCAGCGGAGCCCGCGCGCCTTCAGCTCCGCGCGCGCGCGGTCGAGGCGGCGGGCGAACACTTCGGGTGAAAGAGAGGGTTCCTGGGCCAGCCCAGTGCGGAATGCGGAGTGTGGAGTGCGGAGTTCGACGCTCGACCTTCGACTCCGCACTCCGAACTCCGCACTCCGCACTGAATACGCCGCAACCGCCCCTGCTACCGCCAGAAACTCCCGCCGCTCCATCGTCCTAGCCCCTCCTCGAGGTGCGGTCTATATTATGCGCCCCCCGCAGACCCTGGAAGGCGCGGTTGTCGACGCACTTCGAAGCCCGAATCGAGCCGCTCGACGGCAAGCTCCCCAAGGTCACCTATCACTGGGATCCCGAGACCGACATTCTCTCCGTCGCCTGCAAGGGGACGGGGAAGGCCACGAGCTTCAACGGGACGGTGGATCTCGAGGGCAACGACGGCTCGTTCGTGGTGATCGACGTGGCCAGCGGGTGCCTGCGTGGCGTAGACGTGGTCACCTGGCCGGACGACATCCGCACCCACGAGCAGCTCGCGGCTCCGGCGCCGGCGAAGGACGCACGCGTCGTGTTTCCCACGCACAAGGCGCAACCGGCGGTGGCGGCCGTCGAGGTGGATACGCCGCTCACGGTCGAGAAAAACCAGGCGGAATCGGTGCTGCACATCCGGGTGGGGCGCCAGCGCCCCGCCACGGTAGTGCGCGTGGCGGACCGCCTGCTGGTCGAAGTCGACAAGAGCTCGCGACTGGCGGGGCTATGGTTTCTCGACGTGCCACCGTTTCCCAACGTAGAAGCGACGGCCTGACGGAGGCTGGGGAGGTTGGGGAGGTTGGGGGAGGTTGGGGGAGGTTGATCGCAGCCTAACGGCCCTTCGCGCGTCAAAATGGTCCCAGCATCCCGTCTGCGCGGCGTACTGTGGGGCTCATGTCCCGGTACGACCGGCTTCACGCCTGGCGCGAATGCCACGAGCTTGCCTTGGCGGTTTATCAGGTCACGAAGCATTTCCCCGATGACGAGCGCTACGGGCTGACCTCGCAACTCCGGCGCGCCGCGTTTTCCGCCGCCGTCAATATCGTCGAGGGATCTGCGCGACGCAGCACCAAGGAATTCCGTCGTTTCCTCGACATCTCCCTCTCGTCGTTGAGCGAAGTCGGATACGCGCTGCGGTTCGCTCACGAAGCGGGACTGCTCGGCGGGGAGGATTGGAGCGTCCTAAGCGACCGTCAAAGCCGCGCCCGGTTTCTCACGTGGCAACTGTACCAAGCCCTGGGTCGGTGACAACCTCCCCTACCCTCCCCAACCTCCCCCAACCTCCCCAACGCCCTAGATTTGTCTCTCATGTCCGACCAGCTCCCCCGCCTCGGCGGCCTCCCCGAGCCCGAGAAGTACGAGCGTCTGGTGGAGCGTATGCCGGGCTTGTGGTGGAGCCACGCCGGACCGTTCGCGGGATTGCACGAGCTGAACGCCGTGCGGGTGGAGTACTTCCGCGCCGTGTTCAACGGGTTTGGCGGCAAGCGCGTGCTCGATGTGGGCTGCGGCGGCGGGATCCTCGCCGAAGCGCTCGCGGGCGAAGGCGGGCGGGTGACGGGCATCGATCCGTCGGAGCGCTCGCTCACAGCAGCGCGCGACCACGCGCAACGCGCCGGGCTGGCGATCGACTACCGGCGGGGCACGGCCGAGGACATGAAGGCCGTCGGGCTCGACGGGACGTACGACCTCGTGTTCGCGGTGGACGTCCTCGAGCACGTGGACGATCTCGATCGCACGCTCGCCGGCGTGGCCGCCGCGCTCGCGCCGGGCGGCGGGCTCGGGTTCCTCACCCACAACCGCACGATCGCCGGGTTCCTGCAGGTGGTGTGGGACGAGGAGTACGTGCAGCACACCATGCCCGAAGGCTTCCACGACTTCCAGCGCTTCATCACGCCCGTCGAGCTGACCGACAAGCTTGCTCACAACGACATGGTAGTGCAGGAAATGAAGGGCATCGCGCGGGCCGGCGACGGCACCGGCCGCCGCGTCCTGACGGACGACCTGAGCATCACGTATCTCGGGTGGGCGCTTCGGACTCGATGACCGGGTCCGGCTCATGGGTCGAGGCCGTCGTCGCGGCGGGCGCGGTGCCGGCGTCCCACGTTCCCGAGGCGAGCCTCGGCCGCGGTGATGTGGAGGAGTTCACCGGGGCCGATCCGGTCGAAGCGGCGGAGCTCCGGGTGTACCCGCTGGGCGACGCGCCGCCCTTGGCACCCGGGACCGTGGGCTTCCTCGACGGCATCGAGCAGTGGCGTGTGGTCGCGTATGGCGGGATCACGCCGATCGTGCGGGCGCACGCCGCCGCCGCGATCCGGCGGCGGGGGCCGGACCGCCGTCTCCACACGGTTGCCGAAGCCACGGAAGAGGTGGCGATCACACGGCGTGCGCCGGGTGCTCGAGGCTGCCGGCGTGCGGGTGCTCGAGATCCCTGCCGATGACGCAGGGCCGCCGGCCCGCACCCTCGCGGCGGCGCGGGTCGAGGTGCAGAAGGTCCGGGCCGCCCTCGAACGGCGCCTGGCGGAGCGACGGCTCCGAGCGCTCGCCGCCGACGAGTGGCTCGTGGTCGACGGCGTCCTCTCGGACTCGGCCGCGCTCTCCGAGCATCCGCGCGCGCTCGGCGTCGTGAAGAGTCACGGCGCTCAGTACTTCGAAGGTGCGGAGCTGGAGCGGGCGCTCACGCTGCCGGACGGCCATCGCACGGGGGTGTTTCGGCCGCGCGCGCGCGGGGCCAGGCGCGACATCTACTCCTGGTACGTGCGGCTCTGGCCGTGGGAGGGAAACGACCTGCTGTACGGGTTGCTGCGCCTCGAAGCCCGCGCCCATCCGGACACGCTGGCGCTCGCCGCGCCCATCGCGGCGTGGGTGCGGGCGCAGCGCGCGCCCATCGCCACCCCCGACCGGCGCTGGGATCGATTACTTTATCCTATCCACGACGTGGAGACGTACCTGAGGGCACGCGCCCCGTCCGACCTCACCCCGCATCTCGCATCTCGTATCCCGTATCCCGGCTCTCGGCTTCCGAGGACCGCCTCGTGATCGAGCGGCGCCACTTGGCTCTCCCGATCGGCCGCGTCGTCGCCACCGAGCAGAAGCCTGCGACCCCTCATCAGTTCCACTTCTGGACCGCGAACGAGACGAGCATCGGGATCGGGGCGATAGTCAGGGTCGAGGGGCTCGGGGCTGGGGAATCGGGGCGCGTCGTCTACGGAGTCGTGACCGATGGGTTCGCATACTCCGACCTCGCCACGCCGCTGCACGACGTGGTGGGTGCCGAGGGCGACCCGGCCAAGGCCGCGGCGAGTCCGACGGTCCGTCAGGAGATCCGGCTCTGGACCGCCGCCGTGCTGCGTCAGACCCCGGAGGAGCCGCTGCAGCCGGTCCCGCTCGGCGAAGTGCATGTCGCGAGCGACATCGACGTGGCACAGGCGCTCCGCATGGACGCCTATCTCGGCGGCGCGCAACCGACGGCGATCCCGGTGGGCCTCTATACCTCGGGCGGGCTCGAAGCGCCCGTGTACGTCGACGCGGACTTCCTGCTCGGTCCGGAAGCGGCGCACCTGAACATCTCGGGCGTCTCGGGGCTCGCCACGAAGACGAGCGCCGCGGAGTTCCTGCTGGCCTCCATCTTCCAGCATTTCCCGCCTCACAAGGGTCGCGTGGCCGCGGTGTGCTTCAACGTGAAGGGACCGGACCTGTGCTTCCTCGATCGGCCCGGCACGTTGCAGGACGAGGATCGCCGGCGCTATGAGCGCCTGGGCGTCGAGCCGGAGCCGTTCCGGCGGGTGCGCTACTACGCGCCCTTCAAGGCCGACGGCGTGAACTTGAACACGCTGCGCACTCATCCGGACCTGGTCGGCGACGTCGAGCCGTTGGTGTGGGGGCTGCGCGAGGTCCTCGACTACGCCGAGGTGCTGCTCAACCGGGACGACATCGACGCCAAGGCCGATGCCTTCATCGACTTTCTGGCCGACCGCGTCGTGGACAAGGAGTTCGAGGACGGGTTCGGCGGCGTGCATCGGGTGGTCACGTTCGCGGACCTGGAGCGGCTGTTCCGGTCCATCTTCGACGGCCTCGAGCTCGCCAGTCGTGGGGGCGACAGCTGGCGCACGCATCACATCGCGACCATGCGCAAGGTGCGCAACCGCCTGGCCAACATCTCGACACGCTGCAAGGGTCTCGTCACCGACGACGGCCCGTCGAATGATCTGCCGTGGGGAAGGTTCGACGACCGCACCGTGTACGTCGTGGACGTGGCGAACGTCGATCCCCTGGGGCAGGACCTCGTGTTCGCCCGGGTGGTGTCGCAGCTGCGCGAGCGCCTCGAGCGCCGCGACCTGGGCGTCGACGCGGTGGTGGTGTTCGTGGACGAGCTCAACAAGTACGCGCCGGCCGACGGACCGGAGACCTACGTCAAGAAGATGCTGCTCGACATCTCGGAGCGCGGGCGCTACCTCGGGCTGGTGCTGTTCGGCGCCGAGCAGTTCCGCTCGCAGGTGCACCGGCGGGTGGTCGGCAACGCGGGCACGGTCGTATTCGGCCGCATGGACGCGGACGAGCTGGCGACGCCCGGCTACCAGGTGCTCTCGCCCGCCACCAAGATCAAGCTGGCCACGCTGCCCATCGGCGAGCTGATGGTGCGCCATCCACACTTTACGCAACCTATCTTCGTGCGCTTCCCGCGGCCCGCCGTGTTGCGCGGCCGGGACGGCGTGGAGCGTTACCCCCCCGCCGCGGACCTGCCGTTCGATGAGGCCGTGGCGCGCCAACTGGTGAAGCTCGACCGCCGGGTGCGCCCCAATCACGTGAAGGACCTCATCGCGGACCGACGGGAGGACGACGTGCGGCGCGCGCTTGCGCACACCCGCCAGACCCGGCCGCACGACGCGCTGGCCCACTTCAAGAAGCAGCTCGGCGGCCGGGTCGCGGCCGTACCGGCCGCTGCACGCGAGAGCGTCGCGCCGCTGAACCCGATTTCCGACGAGCCGTACTGACCGAACGGTGAAACTCGCCCATCTCGCCGATCTCCACCTCGGGTTCCGCCAGTACGACCGGCAGACGCCACGCGGCGGGAATCAGCGCGAGACCGACGTGGCCGATGCGTTCCGCCGCGCGGTCGACGACCTGCTCGAGCAGCGCCCCGACCTGATCCTCGTCGCCGGCGACGTGTTCCATTCCGTTCGGCCGACCAACCCGGCGATTCTCTTCCTCTTTCAACAGCTCCACCGCCTCAGGACCGGCCTGCCCGACGCCCCGATCGTGATGATCGCGGGCGAGCACGACACTCCACGCTCTGCCGAAACGGGCACGATCCTGCGCTTGTATGAGGCGCTCGGCGTCGAGGTCGTGGTCGAGCAGGCGCGCTACCTCACCTTCTCGAAGCTCGACTGCTCCGTCCTGGCCGTCCCGCACCAGGCCCTGATGCAGCCCGAGCGGCCGGCGCTGCGGCCCGAGCGGGGCACGACGCTCAACGTGCTGCTGGCACACGGCCATCTCCCCGGCATGGGCGAGACGCGTGGCACCATGGAGTACGGTGGTGCGCCACTCCAGCTCGAGGACCTCGCGCCGGCGCAGTGGGACTACGTAGCCATGGGGCATTACCACGTCGCGCACCAGGTCGAAGCGAACGCCTGGTACGCGGGCAGCATCGAGTACGTCGCCCCCAACCCGTGGGGCCAGATGCAAGACGAGGAGGAGTACGGGATACACGGCAAGGGCTATCTGCTCGCGCACCTGCCCGCGGCGCGGGTCGAGTTCCGGCGAGTGGCGGCGGCCCGCCGCCATATCGACCTCCCGTCGATCGACGGCAAGGGGCTCACCCCGAGAGAGCTCGACGAGCGGATCGCCGCCCACGTCACGGCGGCCAAGCCGGCGATCGACGGCCAGATCGTGCGGCAGCTCGTCTTCGACGTGGCGCGCGCCACCGCGCGGGACCTGGACCACGCGGCGATCCGCGGCTACAAGGCCCATGCGCTGCACTATCAGCTCGACCTGCGCCGACCCGAGGCGCCACGCGGTGACGCCCCGGGGCCGTTCGCCCACCGGCAGACGCTGCCCGAGACGGTGCAGACCTTTCTCGAGCATCGGCCGCTCGATGCCGATCTCGACCGGGCGACGTTCGTGCGCCTGGGCGTCGACTACGTGGCGCGCGTCGGCCGGGAGGGCGAGCCCTGATGGAGCTGCACCGGCTCCGCCTCGTGAACTTTCGGCAGCACGCGGACACCGAGCTCGAATTCGGACCCGGGATCACGGGCATCTTCGGACCCAACGGCTCCGGGAAGACGACGCTGCTCGAGGCGATCGCCTGGGCGATCTACGGCGCCCAGGCGGTCCGCGGCGACAAGGATTCGATCCGCCGGCTCGGCGCCAAGGGCCGCGCCGGCGTGGAGGTGGAGCTCGAGTTCCGGCTCGGCGCGCACGAGTACCGCGTGACCCGCGGCCTGTCCACGGCGGCGCTGCTGCAGGACGGGCAGGTGGTGGCGAATTCCTTGAAGAGCGTCACCGACAAGCTGGAGCGCACGCTCGGCATGACGCACCAGGAGTTCTTCAACACCTATTTCACCGGCCAGAAGGAGTTGGCGGTGATGGCGGCGCTCGGCAAGACGGAGCGGGCGGCCTTCCTGTCACGGGTGCTCGGCTACGAGCTCCTGCGCGACGCGCAGGATCGGGTGCGTGCGGTGCGGAACGCCGTGGCCGCGGAAGTGCGTGGCCTCGAGGCCGGGTTGCCCGATGCCGCGGTGCTGGCGGAGGAGCGGCAAACCGCCGAGGCCGGCCTCGCGCGGGCGCAGGCGACGGCGCAGGCCGCCGACGCCGCGCGGCGCGCCGCGGAAGACGCCCTGGCGCGCGAGGAGCCGCGCTGGAACGAGTGGGTGGCGCGGCGCGAGCGCACCCTCTCGCTCGACGGCGAGCGACGCATGGCGGAGCAGGGAGTGGTCGCGGCACGGCAGGAGTTCCAGCGGCTCGATCGGGAGCTCGCCGACGCGCTGGGCGCGCGCGAGCAGCTGCGTCGCCTCGACGCCGAGCTTGGCCCCGTCGCGCGGCTGAAGCAGGAGGTGGCCCAGCTCGAGCGGCTGCAGCGGGCGGCGGCGGCCCGGCAGGCCGACGAGGCGCAGCTGGCCGAGCTGGGGCGTGCGGCGGGGCTGCTGGAGCGCCGCCTCGCCGAGCTGCGGGACGTCGCCGCCGAGCTGCAGCGTGCCGACGCGACGGCGCAGCAGCTCGCCGAGTGGCTGCAGGCGGCGGAGCGCGCGGCGGAAGAGGAGCGCACGGCGTGGGTCCAGGATCGCCAGTACGCCGAGACCAAGCGCACCGAGCTGCTCAAGCTGTACGAAGAGGTGAAGGAGCAGCGGGACCAGATCGTGAAACTCGGGCCCCAGGGCACGTGCCCCACCTGCAAGCGTCCCCTCGGGCCCGAATACGCCGCGGTGCTCTCGCTGCTCGACTCGCAGCTCGAGGTGATCACGGGCGACGGCAAGTACTTCCGGCAGCGGCTCGAGCAGCTGGCCCAGCGCCCCCCCAAGCTGGTCGAGGCCGAGACCGCGCGCGACCGCGTGCTGGAGGAGAGCCGTCGTGCCAGCGCGCGGGCGGGAGAGCTGCGGGCGCAGCTGGAGGAGGGAGAGCGGGCACGGGCGCAGCTGACCGTCGCGCGGGGCCGGGCGGCGCTGCTCGAGCGCCAGCTCGCGGGCCGGCCGGCGGGGTACGACGCGGTGCGGCACGACGCGGTGCGGGCCGAGCTCGCCAAGCTCGAGCCGATCGCGTTGGAGGCGGCGGCGCTCGAGGAGCGGGCGCGCCGCGCCGAGAGCCTGGTGCAGGAGGCGGAGCGGGCGGAGCAGCAGCTGTCGACCGGGGAGCGGCGGGTGCGCGAGCTGACCGACGCGGTGCGCGCCGAGGGCTTCTCCGACCAGGGATATCGCCAGGCCAAGGATCGCTACGACCGTGCGGTGGGCGCGCTGCGCGAGGCCGAGCTCGCCGTGGTCGAAGCGCGCGGGGCGCTGACCCGGGCGGAGGACGACATCCGCGAAGCGAAGCGGCGCGAGGGTGAGCGCGCCGAGCGCGAGCGCCACATCGCCGAGCTGAAGGCCCGGCAGCGCCTCCACAACGAGCTGGACCGCGCGTTCTCGGATCTGCGCGCCGAGCTGAACGCCCAAATGCGCCCCGAGATCGCGGAGCTCGCCTCGGGCTTCCTCGCCGATCTGACCGACGGGCGCTACGACGAGCTCGAGCTGACCGAAGACTACACCGTCACCATCCTCGAGGCGGGCGTGCCCAAGCCGGTGATCTCGGGTGGAGAAGAGGACGTGGCCAATCTCGTGCTGCGGCTCGCGATCTCACAAATGATCGCCGAGCGGGCGGGGCAGCCGCTGTCGCTGCTCGTGCTGGACGAGATCTTCGGGTCGCTCGACGAGGCCCGGCGCCTGCACGTGGTGGGGTTGCTGCGCCGGTTGGCGGATCGCTTCCCGCAGGTCATCTTGATCACACACATCGAGCAGGTACGAGAGGGCCTCGATCGCGTGATCCGTGTGGACTTCGACCCCGCGCGGGGGACGAGCGTGGTGCGGGACGACACCGCCACCCTGGGAGCCGCCGATGCGGGCGTGGCTGCCTGAGCGCCAGGTTTATGGGCCGGAGCCCGCGGGCGAGCGCGACACCGACGCCCTGAACCGGGTGTTCGCGGACGCGTTCACCGACCGCTATCGCCGGGACGGCCTCGTCGGCGTGCGTGTGCCGCACCTCAATCCGCAGGTGTGGCGCTACGCGCTGCTCGACGCCGGCGCGGGCGCCATGCTGTGGCGCGACGAGGCGGGGCACGTGGTGGCGTTCAACGTGGCGCACCGCTCTGGCACGGAAGGATGGATGGGCCCGCTCGCGGTGCGTCCCGACCGCCAGGGTGCCGGCGTCGGCAAGGCGATCGTCCGGGCGGCGGTGGACTGGCTCATCGATCAGGGCGTCGCGACGCTGGGGCTCGAGACCATGCCCCGCACGGTCGAGAACATCGGCTTTTACGCGCGACTCGGCTTCGCGCCCGGACACCTCACGGTGACGCTCACGAACGACATCGCGACCCGCGGCCATGCCGCCCCGGCGCTCCTGTCGCAACGCAAAGGGGACGCGGGCGGCGCGGCGCTCGCGGCGGCCCGTCACCTGGTCGGCACGCTCACCTCCGGCTACGACTTCACGCGCGAGATCGTTCTCACCGCGGAGCTGGGGCTGGGCGACACGTCGCTCGTGGACGGCGACGACGGGCTGGCGGCGGTCGTATTGTGGCACTCCACGCCCCTCGCCGAAGGCCGGCCCAAGGACGAGGTGCGCGTGCTCAAGCTCGCGGCGCGCGACGACCGCGCCTTCGAGGCGAGCATCGCGGCGACCGAGGCCGCCGCCGCGCGAGCGGGGATCCGGCGCGTCGCGGTGCGCTGCCAGACGCGCTTCGACGACACGTTCCGCCGGCTCGTCGCCCGCGGCTATCGGGTCCGCTGGACCGACCTCCGGATGACCTACGAAGGCTACGGCGAGCCACACCCGCGGCGCGGCGTGCTGTTCTCGAATTGGGAGATCTGATCGAGTGTGGAGTGCGGGGTGCGGAGTGCGGAGTTGACCGAGCACACTCCACACTCCGCACTCCGCATTCCGCACTCGTATGACCACCGGCCTCATCATCTTCGGCGTCACGTATCTCCTCATCGCCGTCCAGCGGCTTCCCTTCGTCCACCTCAATCGCCCCGCCGCGAGCCTGCTCGGCGCCGTCGCGATGGTGGTGTGCGGCGTGCTGTCGCTCCCCGATGCCTACGCCGCAATCGATCTCGACGTGCTGGTGTTCCTGCTGGGTGTCATGCTCATCGTCGGCTATCTCGAGGTTGGGAAGTTCTTCGAATGGGCCGCCGAGTGGGTGCTGCGCCGCGCCCGCACGCCCCAGCGCCTGCTGCTCGGCGTCGTCGTGGGGGGCGGCCTCCTGTCCGCGCTGTTCGTCAACGACACCGTCTGCCTCGTCGTCACCCCCGTTCTGCTCGCCGCGCTCGGGCCGCTGCGCGTGCGCCCGACGCCCTACCTCGTCGGCCTGGCGATGGGCGCCAACGTGGGATCGGTGCTCTCCATCACCGGCAATCCGCAGAACATGCTCGTCGGGATCTGGAGCGGCGCGTCGTTCGGCGGGTTTCTGACGCGCATGCTGCCGGTGGGCGTCGGCGGCCTCGCGATCACGTACGGGTGCCTGCGCTGGGCGTACCGGGATGAGCTGCGGGAGCCGTTCCGCGAACGACTCGAGACCGTTCCGGTCACGCTCGACCGGCCGCTCGTGGTAAAGGGGCTCGCGCTGTTCGGCGTCGCGGTGATCGCCTGGCTTGCGGGTGGCTCGCTGCCGCTCGTGGCCATCACCGCCGGCGCCGCGATGGTGACCGTCGCCCAGCGCGATCCCGCCTACGCGATCAACCGGGTCGAGTGGTCGCTGTTGCTCTTCTTCGGCTCGCTGTTCGTGGTGATGCGGGGGTTCGAGCGGGCGGTGGCCGGCCCGTGGATTCACGCGCACGGCCTCGGCGTCGAGTGGGGCTCGGACTGGAGCCTCGCCGCGACGCTGAGCGCGGTCATGGTGGTGCTCTCGAACCTCGTGTCCAACGTGCCGGCGGTCATGCTGTGGCGCAGCGTCATTCCCAACCTCCCCCGGGCCGATCTCGTTTGGCGCCTCGTCGCCATGAGCTCGACGTTCGCCGGCAACCTGCTGCTCATCGGTTCGATGGCCAACCTGATCGTGGCGGAGAAGGCGGAGTCGCGCGGCGTGCGGATCGGGTTCGGCGAATACGCACGCGTGGGCGTGCCCGTGACGCTGCTGACGCTCGCATGGGGTATCGCGATGATCGTGCTGAGCGCCGGCTGAGCGATCAGGACAGGAACTTCGGCGCGCCGACGATGACGCGGCGCGCGAACAGGATCGCCGCCGCCGCGTACAACAGCTGCGCCGGCCCGCTTCCCACGTGCGCGCCAAACACGAGTGCGGCCCAGGTTCCCAGCAGCGCGATCGCGGCCAACACAGTCAAGTTCATGCTCACACCTCACGGTTCTCCGTGACGATCCGCTGTAACGCCCGTCCTTGACGTCTCCCGTCCACGTAGTATTGTAATTCAGGACCGGGGAGAAGAATTATTGAGCCAACAGGCTCGATCGTGGACCCAGATACTGTGACCGATGTCATGCCCCCTCGGGGGGAAGGCAGACGCCATGGTGAGGGACCAGTCATTACTTTCGGGCTTCAATAATCCTCTCCGTTCCTGACGTACCGGTCGGCCGGGCCGCGTTACAGCGGTGCCGGCCGATCGTGTTTTCGCACGCTCTCCCAGAAGTACTTCGGCGCCAGGAGCGGCACGCGCCCGAGCGCGAATCCGAGCACGAGCAGCGCCATCCACGCGCCGTACACGATCGTCACTTCGTCGCGCAGGCTGGGGCGCAGAAACTGGGCGAGCCAGAGGACGAACAGGATGGCGGCGTCGAGCGCGCCAAATTCCATCTTGGCGAGCAGCAGCATTCCCAGTCCCGTCTGGAACAGCGTGAGCAGGAGCTCCAGGCGCTGCGCCCCGTCGAAGTGGAAGGCCACCCACTCTCCGTGATGGCGGAGATGGGAATAGCCGTACACCAGCGGGATCATGGCGGCGAGCACGGTCCACTGGTTGATGTTGCTCGACACCATGTTCATGAGGGCCATGGGCGCGTGCGTGACGCGCCGCGCCCAGTAGAATGCCGAGACCTTTTCGGGAAACTCGGAGAGAAACGGCGCCACCCACTGCACCAGCACGAACTGGCTCACCCCGAGCAGGCCCGCCACGGCGAGCATCGACTCGAGAAACGGGTGGGCCGTCACGTAGAGCAGTGCCCCGCCGGCTCCGAACAAGGCGGTGATCGCCGCTGGCCGGCGCCATCCGGGCTGGCGGTACGCCCAGCGCGACACCGCGGGCGTGTCGGCGAGACTCTCGACGTCGTGGGGAGGGTTGCGGAACAGCACCCACAGGTAGGCGACGTACAACGCGAGCAGGACCGCGGCGTCGATCCAGTCGAACCGCCGCTTCAGGAGAATCACGGCGAAGTACACGAGCGGCGGTACGAGCCCGACGATCTCGGCGGCGTGCTCACGTTCCAGGCGAATGGTGGGGAACCGTCGCGCGGCGGACTTGCGACCCGCGGCCGCGAACACGAAGTAGATCATCGGCCAGCCGAGGCCGAGCAGCAGCCGGATCGCCCCGGTGAGGTTCGCGATCGCGAGGTGGGACCGGTCGGGGTCCCGCCCCGCTTCCCACGCAATCACGGCCTCGACGGCGAACTCGGGGAGGGTCTGCAGCCACGCGAGAATCGCCAGCGCGAGGCCCTGAGAGATCAGGAACTGCGCGGCTTCCGCGCCCCAGGCGACAAGGAACGCGGACCCGAGGATGCTGGGAAACGTCCACAGCGCGGACGCCGCGGAGCCTCCCGCCGTCGACAGGAAAGCGAGTAGCTTTAGCTTCACGAGCGCCGAAGATAGTCCTGCGCCGGAGGCCCAACAAGCATGGGACGAGACAAGATCAAGTCCGCGAGCCTGCACAGCTTTCACGACGAGCAGGTGGAGCCGTTGCCCCCCCCTCCGGCGCCCGCGCCGGGGACGCGCACCCCGTTCGAGACCCTGGTGCGGGAGATGCTCGCCCAGCTGGGCGACGACCCGACCCGCGAGGGGCTACGCCAGACGCCGACCCGGGTCGAGGCGTCGCTCAAGTGGCTCACGCGCGGCTACCACATGGCGGTGGCGGACGTCATCGGCGACGCGCTGTACAGCGAGCGCCACGAGAACCTGGTCTGCGTCCGCGACATCGAGATCTACTCGCTGTGCGAGCACCACCTGCTGCCGTTCTTCGGGCGGGCGCACGTCGCGTACCTGCCCAACGGCCGTCTGGTCGGCCTCTCGAAGATTCCGCGCGTCATCGAGGTGTTCGCGCGCCGGCTCCAGGTCCAGGAGCGCCTCACCGACCAGGTGGCCGATGCGCTGATGGAGGTGCTCGACCCTCGCGGCGTGGGCGTGGTGATCGAGGCGTACCACCTCTGCATGATGATGCGGGGCGTCGAGAAACAGAATTCCAAGACCATCACGAGCGCGCTCCGGGGCGCCCTGCTGCAGGACGCGAAGACGCGCGACGAGTTCCTGCGGCTGGTGTACAGCGGCCGGGGCCGGGAGTGAGCGACGCGCCGCTCGTCGGCAAGCTCGCCCTCGTCACCGGCGCCTCGCGCGGCATCGGGCTCGCGGTGGCGGAGGAGCTCCAGGCGGCCGGAGCGCACGTCGTGCGCCTGGCACGCAGCCTCGTCGAAGCCTCGTCCGACCGCCGGACCGATCTCCCCTGCGACGTCGCCGACTCCGCCGCCGTGGCGCGTGCCGCCGCTCGGATCCTGGCCGAGCGCGGGGTCCCCGATATCATCGTCAACAACGCCGGGATCTTCTTCGTGAAGCCCGTCGGCGACACCACGCCCGACGACTTCGCCCGCACGATCTCCGTGAATCTGACTGGCCCGTTTCTGATCGCCCGCACGTTCGTCTCGCATCTCGTGCGTCGCGGCTCCGGGCATCTCGTGACCATCGGCTCGGTCTCGGACCACGTGCCCTACACGGGCTCCACCGCCTACGCGGCGAGCAAGTACGGCCTCCGGGGAATGCACGAAGTGCTGCGCGCCGAGCTGTCGCGCACCGGTGTGCGGACCACCCTCGTCTCGCCCGGCCCCGTCGATACGCCGATCTGGGATGCCGTGGACCCGGACGCCAAGCCCGGCTTCACCAAGCGCCGAGACATGATGCGGGCGGAGGATGTCGCCGCCGCCGTGCGGTTCGCGGTCCTACAGCCCGCCCGCGTGGACGTGACCGAGATTCGCCTCATGCCCACCGTGTACACGGCCCGGGGCTGACCGGTGCACATCGAGCTGACGGAGATGCTGCGCTGTCCCGAGTCGCACGGTGAGGCCTTCCTCGTGATGTCGACGGGCGAGATGCTCGGCCGGATGGTGCGGTCGGGAATCCTCGGGTGCCCGATCTGCCGGCGGGAATTTCCCATCGTGAAAGGGATCGTGAACTTCGCGGGAAGCGGGATGGGGGAAGCGGGAAGCGTGGCCGCAGCGGAAGATCCGCTTCCCGCTTCCCGCTTCCCGCATCCCGTCGACTCGGAGACTCTCCAGGCCCTATTGGACCTAAGCGGCCCCGGCGGCTACGTCGTCCTCCTCGGCACGGCGGCGCGCCACGCCGTCGGTCTCGCGGGGCTGATGAGCGGTATTCACTTCATCGGGATCAACGCCCCGCCGGACGTGGTAGAGCTGCCTGTGCTGAGCCTGCTCGTGTGCCCGGGCATGATTCCGCTGCGGCAGACGGTCGCGCGGGGCGTGGTCGTGGGGTCGGACCGGCTGGGGTCCGACTGGCTGGCGGAAGCGCGCCGCGTGGTGTTGCCGGGGCGCCGCGTCGTGATCGAGGGGGAGAACGTGCCCGTGCCCGTCGGGCTCACGCGACTGGCGGTGGGCGAAGGCCTGTTCGTGGGCGAGCGGCGCTGAGTCACCCCTCCAGCGCCGCGGCCGCGGGATCGGCTTCCGCGTAGACGCGATCGATCACGTCCCGGTAGTTCTTCTCCACTTGGCGGCGCTTCACCTTGAGCGACGGCGTGAGCTCGCCCGATTCAATAGTGAAGTCCCGCTCGATCAGCACCACCTTCTTGGGCATCTCGAACTTGGCCAGGTCCCGCAGCCCCCCGATCACCTCGCGCTCCATCTTCGCCTTCACGTCCGCGAGCCCGACGAGCTCGGCGCGCGACGTGTAGACAAGGTTGCGCTCCCGCGCCCATTGCTCCAGCGCGTCGAAGTTGGGCACGACCAGGATGATCGGAAACTTGCGCTGGTCGCCCAGCACCACGGCGTTGGCCACGAACTTGTTGAGGCGCACGGTGTTCTCGATCGGCTGCGGCGCGACGTACTTCCCGCCCGCCGTCTTCAGCAGGTCCTTCTTGCGGTCGGTGATCTTCAGGTAACCGTCCGAGTCGAGCTCCCCGATGTCGCCGGTGTGAAACCAGCCGTCCGCGTCGATCGCCTCACGCGTGGCGTCGGGGAGATTGTAGTAGCCGCGCATGATGTTCGGCCCCTTGGCGAGTATCTCGCCGTCGGCGGCGATCTTGATCTCGACGCCGGGAATCGCTTTCCCGACCGCCCCGAGCTTGGGCCGCCCCGGCGGCGTGAGGGTCAAGACCGGCGAGGTCTCGGTGAGGCCGTAGCCCTCGATCACCGGCAGCCCGGCGCTGTAGAAAAAGCGCGCGATTTCGGGTGCGAGCGGCGCCGAACCGGACACGAACAGCTTCACACGGCCCCCGGTGCGCGCCCGCAGCTTGGAGAATACCAGGCGATCCGCGATCGCCTGCCGCAGCCGCAACACCAGCGGGACGGGGATGCCGGCCACCCGATGCGCCGTCCAGGCCTCGCCCGTGCGCTTCGCCCACTGAAAGATGCGCCGTTTGAGCCCGCTCCCCGTCGCGGCGCTCTCGAGCACGCGCGCGTACACCTTCTCGTACAGGCGGGGCACCGCCACGACGACGTTCGGATGGACCTCCTGGAGGTTCTGGGCCACCGTGTCCACCGACTCCGCGTAGTTGATCGTCACGCCGGCGTCGAAGAAGTAGTACTCCACCATCCGCTCGAGGATGTGCGACAGCGGCAGCCACGCGAGGCAACTGTCGCCCTCCCTCACTCGCAGCACCTCGAGGCAGGCACGCACGTTGGAGCAGATGTTGCCGTGCGTGAGCATCACGCCCTTGGGCTGACCCGTCGTGCCCGACGTGTAGAGCAGGGTCGCCAGGTCCGCGGGGGTGACGGCGAGCGCGTCCTCCCGGATGCGGGGGTGCCGGCCCGCGGCCGCGCGCCCGCTCGCTTCCACCTGGGCGAGCGACATCACCCCGTCGGCCGCGGCACCCGCGTCGAACGCGATCACGTGCCGCAGGGCGGGCAATCCGCCGCGTACGGCGCGCACCTTGGCCACCTGCGCGGCCGTGGAGCACACCACGGCCACCGCCCCGGAGTCGCGCAAGATGTACTCCGCCTGGTTGGCGGGCAGCGTGGGGTAGATCGGCACGTCGGCCGCGCGCACGCACAGGCACGCGTAATCGGCGAGCGCCCACTCGAGCCGCGTCTCGGCGAGGATCGCCACGCGGTCGCCGGGTCGGATGCCGAGCTCGACGAGACCGGCGCCGAGCGCGTTGACCCGGTCCGCGACTTCCCGGTGCGTGACCGGGCGCCATACCCCATCGGCCTTGTACGTGAACGCGGCGGGATGATGCGCGTACCGCTCCACGCCGGTGAAAAACAGCTCGGTCAGCGTCCGGGCGCTCATGGCTCGAACCGCACCGTGAATCGGACCGGCGAGCCCGGCAGCCGGGCGCTCACGCCCCGCTTGGCGCTGGCCGTCACCTCGACGCTCGCGGGCGCGGGTCCGGCGATGAGACGGAGCTTCACCGCGGCGATGCCGCGCGCGTCGGTCTTGACCGTGGTGGTCGTGACCAGGGTGCGCGCCGTATCGCTCGTCGCCAACGTCACCGGTCCGGGCGTCTGGGGAGCCGTGATGGCAAACACGACAGCCCGGTCCGGAAGGGGCGTGATGGCGCCGGTGGCCCCCGACGTGTCGCCCACCTCGACGCTCAAGGAGTCGGAGAGCGAGTCGGGCGGCACGGCGGAGACGTGCACCGTGTCGGCGAGCGGAGCGGCCGCGCGCAGCGTGTCCGCCACGGCAACGCCGCGGAATCGCACGACGAACGTGTCGGGCGAGCCGGGCACGGTGGTGCCTACAGCCCGCCGCGCGCTGGCGACCACGACCACGCTGTCCGGGATCGTATCGGGGGCGAGCAGGCGCACCTTCACGAAGGCGATGCCCGAGACGCCGGAGACGGCCGTCACGGTGTCCGCCAGCGCGTGCGCCGTGTCCTGCGTGACCAGCGTGACCGGGCCGGCCACCGAGGGGTGGACGAGGGTGTACACCACCGGCCGGCCGGCGAGCGGCACGATCGGATTAGCTGCCGCTGCGGTGACCGTGTCCGCGATCTCGATCGGGAGCGAGTCGGACAACGAATCCAGCGCCGTCGGTCCCGCGATGTCGACCGTGTCGAGCGTCGGCTCGGCCAACACGGTGTCGGCGGCGGCGAGCGTGCGAATCGCCAGGGGGTTGGAGACGAGGCCCCCGCCCTTCGCCACGAGCCGTCCCGTCCCCCCCGTATGGACCACGACGGTCCGCCCGGTCGTGCTGTCGAGCACGGCGATCGTGGTGTCGGGCGAGAACCAGAACACTGCGGTAGCGGCCGCGTCGCCGCGACCCGTCAGCACCCGTGCCGTGGGCTTGAGCGTGTCGTACTCCTCGAGGCTGTCGGGAGCGGTGACCTCGAGTGCGATGTCGCGCGAGAGGTCGGTGCTGACCTTGCAGGTCGCGGCCGCCGCGACCACCAGGACGAGAACGCCAACCCTCAGGGAGCCTCCGCCGCGGCGGCCTGGGTCGGCCCCGAGGCGCCTCCCCCCAGGTCGCGCAGCGCCTGGCTGGCGTGCTCGATCCATTTTTGCGCGTCCGGCCCCTTGGGGGGGTGGGTGAGGAACGCCCGCAGGTGCTGGGTGGCGCCGTCGGGATCGCCGCGCTTGAGCAGCAGGAACGCGAGCCCGTAGTGCGCTCCCGCGAGGTCGCGGTCGAGCTCGAGCGCGCGGCGGTAGTGCCGGATCGCTTCGTCGATGCGACGGGTCTTGGTGAACGCGATGGCCATGTTCTGGAGAATGCGCGCATCGTTGGGGTGATCGCGCAGGGCCAGCCGGTAGGACGTGAGTGCGGCCTCGAAGTCACCCTGGCGTTCGAGGGCGAGCGCCTCGTTGAGATAGTCGAGGCGCTGGGGTGCGATATCGCCGGCGCCCGAGCCGCCGAACAGGCGGCGCCAGAAACCCATGGGCCGAAAATAGCTTGCGGCCGCGTGACTTTGCAATGTAGCTTCTGCCCCCATGCCCGCCCCGCCCCCGCCGCCCCCGCCGCCCCCGCCGCCCTCGCCGCGCACCCCACCACACCGCAACGCGAGCGGCGCGGTCCGGAAGGCACCGCACGGCGTGCTCGAGGTGGATTGGCCGTTCTTCGGGGAAATGTGCCGCGCGCTCGCCCTCAAGATCTTCCGGGAGTACGATCCCGATGTCGTGATCGGGATCGCGCGCGCGGGCGTCATCCCGGGAGCGGTGGTGGCGAGCATCCTGCAGCGCGACTTCGCGTCGATGGCCATCACGCGCACGGAGAGCGGCGGCCGTCCCGTGGTGATCGCCGGCCCGCCGCGCATCGTGGTTGCGCGCCGCGTGTTGATCGTGGACGAAACCTGCGACACCGGCGCGACCATGAAGCTGGGTCTCAACGCGGTGCGCGAGCTCAACCCCGCCGCCGTGAAGACGGCCGTCTCGTTCCGCACCGGCGAGTACCGCCCGGACTTCTACGCCCTCCAGACGGATAACTTCATCATCCTCCCCTGGGACCGCGAGGTGATCATCGACGGGGAGATCGTGATGCGGCCGGACTACGCCGTGAAGCTCAAGGACCTCGGGGGTTGATCGACCGGCTCACCGCGGCGCTGGGGCGCTCTGGCGCCGACTACACCGAAATCCGCGTCGAACGTACCTGGAGCACTGCGGTGACTTTCCGCGGCCGGCGGCTCGAGTCCGCCACCGCGAGCGAGGACCAGGGCGGCTTCGTGCGCGCCCTCACGGCGGGCGGCGGCTGGGGAGTCGCCTCGTTCACGTCGCTGGATCGGCTCGAGGCCATGGTCGCCCGCGCCGTGGAGCTGTCGCGCGCCGTGCGGGTCACGCCGCCGATCCGCCTCGCGGAGGTCGCGCCCCATCGGGCGGAAGCGATCCTCGATCTCGACGGCGACCCGCGCGGCGTCCCCATCGCCGAGAAGAAACGCCTGCTCGAGGCGTACAACGGCGAGCTGCTCGCCGTAAGCGACCGCGTCGTGGATACGCTCGCGAGCTACCGCGACGAGGTGAGCGAATACTGGTACGTGAACTCCGAAGGCACCGCGCTGCACGAGCTCCGACCGGAGGTGACGCTCTCGGGCACGGCGGTGGCGCGGCGCGACGGCACGATCGAGAAGGGGCTCGAGTCGATCGGCTTGCGGCGCGGCTGGAACTCCGTCCAGGACAAGGCCGCCGGCTTCCGGGAGGCCGCCGAGCGCGCCGTGCAGCTGCTCGACGCGCCGATGGTCACGGGCGGCGCCTACCCCGTCATCCTCGATCCCGAGCTCGCGGGGGTGTTCATTCACGAGGCGTTCGGTCACCTCTCCGAGGCCGACTTCGTGTACGAGAATCCGCAGGCGCGCGAGATGATGACGCTGGGCCGGCGCTTCGGGAAACCGGGCCTGAACGTGGGCGACAACGGCGCCGCGCCCGGCCTACGCGGCACGCTGCCCTTCGACGACGAAGGCACCCCCACGCAGGACACCCCGCTAATCAAGGAAGGCATCCTCGTGGGCCGGCTGCATTCGCGCGAGACGGCGGCCACCATGGGCGAGCGGGCCACGGGCAACGCGCGCGCCATTTCGTTCCGCCACCCCCCGATCGTCCGCATGACCAACACCTACATCGCGAACGGGCGCGGCAGCTTCGAGGACCTGATCCGCGACGTGAAACTCGGCGTATACGCCTGCGGCGCCTTCGGCGGCCAGACGCTGCTCGAAAACTTCTCCTTTACGGCGGCGTACGGCCGCATGATCCGGGACGGACACCTGGCCGAGGTCGTGAAGGACGTGGTGCTCGCCGGCAACCTGTTCCAGACGCTGGATCGGATCGACTACATCGCCGGTGACTTCCGCTGGAACCAGATGGGCGGCGGCTGCGGCAAGGGGGGACAGGCGCCCCTGCCGGTCACCGAGGGCGCGCCGCACGTGCGCATCGAAGCGGCGCTCGTCGGAGGCGACGTCCCCTCCGGCGCCGCCGCGTGATCGAGCGGCTGCTCGAGCGCGCGCGCCGCCGGGCCGACGGTGGGGCGGACGCGCTGTGGCGGCGCGTGGAGCGGACGTCGGTAGCGTTCGAATGGGGTCGTCTCAAGGCGGCCGGCGTCGCGGAAGAAGCGGGCGTGAACGTCCGCGTGCGCCACCGGGGACGGGTCGGCGTCGCGGGGACGACGGCGGTGGACGCCTCCCCCGACGATGTCCTCACCCGCGCGCTCGCCTCGGCCGAGCTGGGGGAAGAGCTCGCGCTGGCGTTCGCGGCGCCGGCCCCCGTTCCTCCCGTCACCACCTTTTTCCACCCCGTCGCCGACGCCTCACTCGACCGCCTGATCGCGATGGGACGCTCGCTGCTCGCGCAACTCGAGCGCGAGGGGTGTCGGGTCAACATCACGATCGAGCGCGAAGCCGCCGAGACGCAGGTCGCGAACTCGGGTGGCGCCGCCGCAGCGTACCGCTCCACCGCGATCGGGGTGAGCGCCGAGCTGTGGCGCATCGCGGGCGACGACGTGCTGGCGATCGGCGACACCTACGAAGGGGCCGACCTGCCCTCCGACGACGCGCTCGCCGCCCTGGTCCGCTCGGTCAACCGGCGGCTCGAGCACGCGCTCCGGGTGGTGGCCCCGCCGGAAGGGGCGCTGCCCGTGATCTTCACGCCGCTCGGCCTCTCCGCACTGCTGCTCCCCGTCACCCAGGCGCTCTCCGGCAAGGCGGTGCTGCAGGGCATCTCGCCGCTGGCCGCCCGCGTCGGCGAGCAGGTGTTCGACAGCCGATTCTCGCTCACCGACGATGCGCTGCGCCCCGGTCGCGCCGCCTCCCGCCCCGTGGACGACGAGTGCGTGCCCTCGCGCATCACGCCCCTGGTGGACCGTGGCGTCGTGCGCGGGTTCATCTACGACCTCGAGACGGCGGCCCGCGCCCGCACCCACAGCACGGGCCACGGCCAGCGCACGATCTTCGGAAAGCCGGTGCCGGGATACACGAACATCGTGTTGGGGGACGTTCGGTCGCTGGGGGATGTAGGGGCGCAGCATGCTGCGCCCCTACAATTGGGTGGCGGATTGCTGGCGGAGATCCGCGACGGTCTCCTGGTCGACGAATTAATCGGTGTCGGCCAGGGCAACGTCATCAGCGGGGCATTCAGTCATCCGGTCGCGCTCGCCTACCGGGTGGAGCGCGGCGCGATCAGCGGCCGGGTGAAGGACGCCGCCGTCGCGGGGAACGCCTACGACCTGTGGAAGCGCGTGGGGGACTTCGGAAACGACGGGCGTTGGGCGGGCGCCCGTTACACGCCGTCCATCCTGCTCGACGGCGTCAGCGTCGCCCGGCGCTGACGCACGCCGCCCGCTGCTCCTGCTGCACGCGCGTACCCAAGTCCGCGGCTTCGTCACGATTGATGTGCAAGGCGTCGACGCCGCTGCAGTCCGGTGCTAGCGTCCCGCGCCCAACACCTCGGCGTAGTCTCGCCCTTCGGTCATCTGAGCATATACGGCATTGAGCGTATCGGGGGAGGCCGACAGGAAGCGACACCGCCCGTCGTTGCGGGACCGGCACTCCACCTCCATCACGGCGACCGGCTCGCCCGACAGACGGCCGAGGAAGTCCGCCAGCATCCCGGACGAGAAGAAGCACATGGGCGTCTGGGCGCTCCCGGGATCGGCTTCGGCCCAATCCACGGAATCCACGACCAGGGCCGCATTGCCCATCGGGGCGACGCTGATGGCGCCCCAGCCGATCGCCTGAAAGAACGCGGACAGCACGTCGTTCAGCCGGCCGGCGTCCAGGTCGCCGGGATGCGACACACCACCCTCCCGGGGGAGCCAGGCGCAAAACGCCTGGTAGATGCCCTCGCCCGCGGCGAAACCGACTTCTTGGAGAATCGGGATGGCGGCGTCGGCCGCGTCGCGCAGCAAGCTGCGGTGCAGTTGCTGCAGGGCGCCACGGCCGATGGTGAGGCCATCGGTCGCGGCGCTGGGGTGGACCGGGGCGCTCATATGGGACGGCAACTTAGGGTTTGGCGCGGGCGCGGCGCAAGAGTTCCGCCTCGTCGATGAGCCGGACGCCGAGCGCCTTGGCCTTGTCGAGCTTCGAGCCGGCGTCGGCGCCCACCACCAGCGCCGTCGTCTTCTTCGAGACGCTGTCGGTGACGTGGCCGCCGGCCGCTTCGATCAGCTCGGCCGCCTTGGTGCGGGAGAGGGAGGGCAGGGTTCCGGTCACGACGTAGGTCTGGCCCGCCAGCGGACCCTCGCCCTCCGCCGCCGTCGGCTCCTTGAAGTTCAGTCCCAGCTTCTCCAGCCGGTCGAGCAGCCGGCGGTTCTTCGCCTCGTCGAAGAAGCCCACCACGGCTTGAGCGATCGCCTCGCCCACCCCCCGAACGCGGCCGATCTCCTCCACCGCGGCGTTGCGGAGCGCTTTCATGCTGCCGAAGTGACGCGCCAGGAGCCTCGCCACCTGGGCGCCTACGTGGCGGATCCCGAGCGCGAGGAGCAGCGTCGAGAGGGGCTGCTGTTTGGACGCCTGGATCGCATCCACGAGCTGCTGCGCGGACTTCTCGGCGAACCCTTCGAGGGTCAGGAGCGTGGCGGGGGTCAACTCGTACAGGTCGGCCACATCCTTGATCAGCTTCGCCTCGAGCAGCGCGCGCACCCGCTCGTACCCCAGCCCGCGAATGTCCATGGCGGCGCGCGAGGCGAAATGGACGATGCTCTCGAGGATCCGCCCGGGGCACGACACATTGGAGCAGTACGCCATCACTTCGTCCGCGGGATACTCGACCTTCGAGCCGCATACGGGACAGCGCTCGGGGCGTTTGAACTTGCGCTCGTGTCCTGTGCGACGCTCGCGCACGGGACCGAGCAGCTGCGGGATGACCTCGCCGGCGCGCGTGACCTCGACCCAATCGCCCTCCCGGATGTCCTTCGCCTCGATCAGATCGAAGTTGTGGAGGGTGGCGGTCGAGACCGTGACGCCGCCGATCTCGACCGGCTCGAGCACGGCGTAGGGGTTGAGCGCCCCGGTGCGGCCCACGTTGATGCGGATCTCCTTGAGTTTGGTGACCTGCACTTCAGGCGCGAACTTGCGGGCCACCGCCCAGCGCGGCTCGCGGTCTCCCACCGTGCCCAGCTCGGCGTGCAGCCGGAGGCGATTCACTTTCACGACGACGCCGTCGGCGCCGTAGTCGAGCTCGGGCAGCAGCGCCTCGAGCTTCGCCACTTCCACATGCGCGTGCGCCAGGTCGGGCACCAGCGTGTGGTGCGGCTCCACCGGAAAGCCCCACGCGGCCAGGCGCTCGAGCAGCGCATGCTGCGTTTCCACCGTCAGCTTCTGACCGGGCGCCTCGATGTGGAAGCAAAAGATGCGGAGTCCGCGGCTGCGCGTGATCTTGGGGTCGAGCTGGCGCAGCGATCCGGCGGCGGCGTTGCGCGGATTGGCGAAGGTGGGCTCGCCGGCCTGCTCGCGCTCTCGGTTGAGCTCGGCGAACCGGGACTTGGAGAAGTAGACCTCCCCGCGGACCTCCATCAGCTTGGGCCAGCTCTTGCCCTTGAGCTTGAGCGGGACCTCACCGATGGTCCGCAGATTGGCGGTGATGTCCTCGCCCTCGATGCCGTTGCCGCGCGTCGCTCCGACGGTGAACACGCCGTCGCCGTACGTGAGGCTCACCGCCGCGCCGTCGATCTTCACCTCGAGGGTGTAGCCCGCCGTCCGGACCTCCGGCACGAGCCGCGCGTTCCGGTCCTCCCACTCGCCGAGCTCCGCTTCGCTGAACGCGTTGGCGAGCGACAGCATGGGCACGAGGTGACGCTGCTTGCGAAACTTGTCGGCCGGCTCGGCGCCCACGCGGTGGGTGGGGCTGTCGGGAGTGCGCAGGTCCGGGTGCTTGGCCTCGAGCTCCTGTAGCTCGCGGAACAACCGGTCGTACTCGGCGTCCGACAGCTCCGGCTTGTCGAGTACGTAATAAGCGTGGTTGGCGCGCTCGAGCAATCGCCGCAGCTCGGCGGCTCGTGCGGCGGGGCCCTTCACCGTCCTTTGGCTTCTTCTTGAATCACGGCCATCGCCACACCCACCAGCCGATCGAGCTCCTCGGCGCTGGCGCGCGGCAGCAGCCCTTCCGCCCACGCGCCCTCGCGCTCGCCGAACGCGGCGAGCAGGCGCCGCAGGAACGACAGCAAGGCGACCCGCTCCAGCTCCATGCGGCGCATCGCCTCGCCGGTCTCCTGCTGCCGTTGTGCCAGGCGCTCGTAGCGGTGGGCGTTGCGCAGGGCCTGTGCGGTGAGCGACGCGACCACCTGCACGAACCGGACGTCGTCGTCGGAAAACGTGGGCCCGTCGCGGAACGTGCGCAGGAAGATCGCGCCGATCGACACGCCCCGCCACGTGATGGGCACGACGGTGATGGACTTCACGCGGCGGTTGAGCAGCTCGCCCTTCACGTGCTTCAGGCTGGGATCGGTTGCCGCATCGGGAATGAACACCGTCTCGCCGCTCTGCATGGCGCGCTTCAGCTCCGGATAGCGCTCCAGGTCCACCATGTAGTTGCGGATGGTCGGGTCCTCGTACGACGCCACGAGTCGCACGGTCCTGCCGCCGCGCTCGGCGAGGAAGATGGAGCAGCGGTCGAGCCCGAACGCCTCGCCCAGCTTGCGTGCGATCGCCTGCAGGATGTCGATGAAGTGGAGCGAGGTGGAGACTTCCTTGAGGATCTCGATGACGGCGAGGAGATGCGTCCGCTCGCGCTCGAGCTCGGCCACCCGTGCCGCGAGGCGCACAGTGTCGGCAGCCGCGGCCGTGCTGGACGAAGGCATGGCATAGTTTGCGCCCGCGGCGGAGGCCGCGTCAAGTTGCCGCGTCGCATCGCGCGCGGTAGCTTCCGGCCCCATGCGACCCCTCGCGCTCGTCGTCGTCGCCGTTACCTGGACCGCCGTCGCCCGCCCGCAGACCCGCTCGAATTCGCCGCTCCCGCCGCTCCCGCCGATCGGGGCCTGGACTCCAGTCCCGGAATTGCCGGGCATGGGCCGCCCAGTCGACACGGCGGCCGTCGCGCTGCGGCGGCGCGCGCTCGCGGCGCGCATCGGCCACGGCGTCGCGCTCATCCCCGCGGCGCACGAGCGGGACGTCGAGCGCGATTACGTCCAGGACAACGATTTCCGGCAGACCAATACCTTCTTCTACCTGACGGAGCTCGAGACCCAGGATGCGTGGCTGCTGATCGTGGCGGGCGGCGAGGGCGCGACGACGGTGCTCTTCCTCCCGCCTCGCACCCCGTCGCAGGAGCGCTGGACCGGTCTCCGGCTCGGGCCCGACAGCACGGCGGCGGCGCGGCTCTCCGGCATCGGGCGCGTGCTCCCCACCGACTCGCTCGACCGGGTGCTCGCGGCGGCGCTGTTCCGCGCGGCCGGGCCCATCTACGTGCCGCTCGACGTCACGACGCGGGATGAAACGCGCCTCAAGGAGCTCGTGTTCTCAGGGCGCGACGTCCGCAACATCCGCCCCCTGGTCGACTCGATGCGGCTCGTCAAGGATGCCGACGAAATCGCCCGGATGCGCAAGGCGATCGACATCTCGGCGGCGGGACACATCGCCGCCATGCAGGCGGCGCGCCCCGGCGTGTGGGAGTACGAGATCGAAGCCGCGCTGGAGGCCGCCTTCCGCCGCAACGGCGCGGACCGCCTCGGCTATCCGTCGATCGTGGGCAGCGGCCCCAACAGCACCACGCTGCACTACGACGTCAACCGGCGCCAGACGCGGGACGGCGACCTGGTCGTCGTGGATGCGGGGGCGGAGTGGGGACAGTACACCGCCGACGTGACCCGCACCTTTCCCGTCAACGGGAAGTTCACCCCGCGCCAGAAGGCGATCTACGATCTGGTGCTGGCCACGCAACAGACGGCGTTCGATTCCACGCGTCCCGGCGCCACCGTCGCGCAACTCAACCGGATCGCGCGCGAATACATGCGCGCCCACTCGGGCACGCTGTGCGGCGAGCGGTCGTGCGACGCGTACTTCATTCATGGCTTGGGGCACTGGCTCGGGATGGACGTGCACGACGTTGGGGACTACGGCACGCCCCTCGAGCCGGGGATCGTGCTCACGCTCGAGCCCGGGATCTACCTGCCGGCGGAGTCCCTCGGGGTACGGATCGAAGACAATGTGCTCGTCACGGCGACGGGCGCAGAGTGGCTCTCCGCCAAGGCGCCGAAGACCACGGCCGAGATCGAGCGCCTCATGTCTCGTCCTTCTCGCCCTTGATGTCTTCGAGGAGCTGCTTGGCTTCCTGCTTGTATTCGTGGTCCAGCACGTCGCCGATCGGAAGGGACTGGATCGCGGTGAATTGCTCGCGCGCCTTGGAGTAACGCCCCAGATCGACGTACACTTCGCCGAGGTCGAGCCGGTGAAAAATGTTGTTCGGCTTCAACGCGACGGCCTTCGCCAGGTACTTCTGCGCGTCGTCCCAGTTGCCCTTGTCGAGGAAGCCGCCTCCGAAGAGCGTTTTGGCGAAGAACTTCTCGAACCCCGACAGCCGTTTGACCTCGGCATGCCAGGCGCCGACCAGGTGACACGCGCCGTCGTGGGTCGAGTCGAGCTCGATCGCCTTCATCCCTTCATCATAGATGATCTTGGCGAAGCGCACCCGCTCCTTGCCGCCCTTGGTGCGCGACAGCCTGCCCAGGGCCTGCCCGATGGTGAAATGGCCGTCGGCTCCGTTGGGGTTCACGCGCACCGCGGCCTCGCCGAAGCCGCGCGCCGCGGTGTAGAGGCTGTCCCGCAGGTGCTTGGACGAGTCGTCTTTGCCCGTGATCTGCTTGGCGACGTCCACGAGCTCCCGGCCCGTCTTCCACAGCGCCTCGTAGTTGAGGGAGTCGAGCGCGAGGGCCGCGCGGTAGTGCCCCAGGGCCTGCTGCGGCGCGAGCGCCGCGTAGGCGCTGTCGCCCAGCGCGATGTGCTCCGCCCGCGTGGGCCGCGCCTGGCCGGCGAGCAGGGCGGGACCGGCGACATACACGAGCAGCAGCGATGTGACACCGCGCATCAGCGACTCCGGACGGGAGCGGGGCGGTAATGTTGGTGGTCCCGCTCATCGAGCGCAAGCGCGACGGCGGCGCGCTGACGCCGGAGGAATGGTCGGCCCTGGTCGCCGCCTACACCGACGGGCGCATTCCCGACTACCAAATGGCGGCGCTGCTGATGGCGGTGCTGCTGCGCGGACTCGAGCGTCACGAGCTCGCCGCCCTCACCGACGCCATGCTCGCCTCGGGCCAGCGGCTCGTGTTCGATTCGTGGGCCACGCCGCGGGTCGACAAGCACTCGACGGGCGGCGTGGGCGACAAGGTGTCGCTCGTGCTGGCGCCGCTCGTCGCCGCGTGCGGCGTCGCCGTGCCGATGATGTCGGGGCGGGGCCTCGGCCACACCGGGGGCACGCTCGACAAGCTGGAAGCGATCCCCGGCTTTCGCACCGGCCTCTCCCTCGCCGAAGTCCGGGCCCAGGTCATGAAGATCGGGTGCGCGATGATCGGCCAGACGCCCGAGATCGCCCCCGCCGACCGTCGCATCTACGCGCTGCGCGACGTGACGGGCACGGTCGAGGCCATTCCCCTCATCGCCGCGAGCATCATGTCCAAGAAACTCGCCGAGGGGCTGAACGCCCTGGTGCTGGACGTGAAACGGGGAAGCGGTGCCTTCCTCCCCGGGCTCGAGCAGAGCCTCGAGCTCGCGCGGACCATGATCGCCCTGGGCGAGGACCGCGGTTGCCCGACGGTTGCCCTGCTCACCGCCATGGATCGCCCGCTGGGCCGCGCCTGCGGCAACGCGCTCGAGACCGAGGAGGCGATCCTCGCGTTGCGGGGCGAGGGCCCCCCGGACTTGATGGAGGTGACCTACGCACTGGGCATCGAGATGCTGCTCGCCGCGCGCGTGGAAAAGACCTCCAAGAAGGCCCGGCAGCGGCTCGAGAACGCCCTCGGCTCCGGCCTCGCGGCCGAGAAGTTCGAGCGCATGATCGAGGCGCAGGGCGGCAATCCCGGCGTGGTGGAGGACGCGTCGGTGCTCCCCCAGGCGAAGGAAGTCGAGGTGTACAAGGCGGCGCGGACCGGCGTCGTCGTCCGGGTCGAGCCGAAGGTGGTGGGGCGGGCCGTCGTGGCGATGGGCGGCGGGCGCCTCAAGGTCGACGACCCGGTCGATCCCACCGTCGGCTTCGTGATCACGGTCAACCCCGGGGACAAGGTGCTCGCCGGCGAGCCGATCGCGTCGGTGTTCGCGCGCGATCCGGCAGGCATCAAGCTCGGGTTCGAAGCGCTGGGTCAGGCGATCGTGGTGGCGGACAAGCTCACGGGCAAGCCGCTGCCGCTCGTATCGCACCGCGTGACGAAGGCCGGTGTCGAAGAGCTCACACGTCCAGATTCCGCACGAACTTCGCGTTCTCCTCGATGAACTTGCGGCGTGGCTCGACTTCGTCGCCCATCAGCGTCTCGAACAGCTGCGACGCCTCGAACGCGTCTTCCATCGTGACCTGGAGCAACGTGCGACGCGCCGGATCCATCGTCGTATTGCGCAGCTGATCGGGGTTCATTTCCCCGAGTCCCTTGTAGCGCTGAATCATGAGGCTGCCGTGCACCGCCTCGCCGTTGGTCAGCCGCTTCACGTACGCGTCCCGCTCCTTTTCGTCGTACGCGTAGAACTCCTCTTTGGCCTTGGCGACGCGATAGAGCGGAGGCTGCGCGATGTAGATGTACCCCGCGTCGATCAGGAACTTCATCTCCTTGTAGAAGAACGTGAGCAGCAGGGTGCGAATGTGGGCCCCATCCACGTCCGCATCCGTCATGATGATGATCTTGTGGTAGCGCGCGTCGTCGACCTTGAAGTCCTCGCCCACGCCGGTGCCGATCGCCGTGATGATGGTCCGGATCTCCTCGTTGGAGAGGATCTTGTCGATGCGCGCCTTCTGCACGTTGAGGATCTTGCCCCGCAGCGGCAGGATCGCCTGGAAGCTGCGGTCCCGCCCCTGCTTGGCGGAGCCGCCGGCGGAATCGCCTTCGACGAGATAGAGCTCGGTGAGCTTGGGATCGGTGACGCTGCAGTCGGCCAGCTTGCCGGGGAGTAATCCTCCCTCGAGGCCGCTCCGCTTGCGGACCAGCTCGCGCGCCTTGCGTGCCGCCTCGCGCGCCCGCGCCGCGCTCACCGCCTTGGCGATGATCGTGCGCGCGACGCTCGGGCTCTTGTCGAAGAAATCGCCCAGGGCGTCGTTCACGACGCTCTTCACGATCCCCTCGACTTCGGAGTTGCCGAGCTTGGTCTTGGTCTGCCCTTCGAACTGCGGATCCTTGACCTTGACGTGCAGCACCGCGGTCAGGCCTTCGCGGATGTCGTCCCCCGTGAGGGTGAACTCTTCCTTCTTGAGGATACCATCCTTCTTGGCCCACTCGTTGATCGTGCGTGTCAGTGCGGCCCGGAACCCGGTGAGGTGCGTGCCGCCTTCGTGCGTGTTGATGTTGTTCACGAAGGAAAGCGTGTTGTCGTTGTAGCCGTCGTCGTACTGGATGGCGCCTTCCACGACGACACCTTCTCGCGTGGTCTCGAACACGATCGGCTTGGGGTGCAGCGACTTGCGGTTGCCGAGCAGGTGCTTCACGAACTCGGCGAGCCCGCCCTTGTAGAAGAACGTCTCCTCCTTCTGCTGCCCTTTGCGCTCGTCCTTGAGCGTGATCGTCAGGGCCTTGTTCAGGAAGGCGAGCTCGCGCAGCCGGGTGGCGATGGTGGCGTAGTCGAACCGCGTCTCGGTGAAGATCTCCGTGTCGGGTTTGAACCAGACGGTTGTACCTGTGCCTTTCGCCTTGCCGGTGACCTCCAGCTTCTTCTTGGTCTCGCCCCGCTCGAACGCCATGTGGTGTCGCTTGCCGTCGCGGTCGACCCACACCTCGAGCTTTTCCGACAGCGCGTTCACCACCGAGACGCCCACCCCGTGCAGGCCGCCCGACACCTTGTAGGTGCTCTTGTCGAACTTGCCGCCGGCGTGCAGCACCGTGAGCGCCACTTCGACGCCCGGCTTCTTTTCCGTCTTGTGGACGTCCACCGGAATCCCCCGGCCGTTGTCCACGACGGTGATCGAGTTGTCGGCATGGATGGTGACGTCGATCTGCGTGGAGTAGCCGGCGAGCGCCTCGTCGACCGAGTTGTCCACCACCTCGTAGACGAGATGGTGCAGCCCACGGCCCGACACCGACCCGATGTACATCGCCGGCCGGCGCCGCACGGCCTCCAGGCCCTTCAGGACCTGAATCGAGTCGGCCTGGTAGTCGCCGTTACCCTTTTCTCTTGCTTTCGAGGCTCGGGGTTTCGCCTTCGCCATAGCGCTCTATCGTGAGAGAAGCCAGCGGATCGTCTTGATCCGTCCGGCGCCGCGGCCGCCATTGATCGCCGCCATGATCTGGGGGGCTTGGAGCTGCAGCTCGGTCATCCAACCGCTCGTCGCCACGCGCACGAACAGCGTGCCGTCAGGAGTCACGCTCTCGGGAGTGGTCACCGCCGCGATTTGCGGCCCCACCAGCCGGGGCCAATCGGGAATCACCTGCGCCTGCGCCACCCGTTGCACCAGCCCCGACTTGGCCAGATAGCTGTGCAGCGCCTCGCCGACCGCGGTCGGCCGGCCCCGTCTGCGCTCCGCCATTGTACCCCCTACCCCCCCGACGAACAGCGCCACGGGGCTTCCCGTGGCGCAGCGCGGGCGTTCCGCGAGAGCCCCAGATAAGCAGCTAAAAATACTCAGAAGTTATTGTCGTGGCAAGACTTACTCATTTTCCTCGGAACCGCGGGGGGCGCTTCTCCAGGAACGCCGTCAGCCCTTCTCGCATGTCCTCGGTGGCCGCGAGCAGCCCGAAATGATTGGCCTCGAGCAGCAGGCCCTCTTCGAGGGTCATCTCCAACCCCTGGTCCACAGCCTCCAGGGCGAGGCGCACGGCGAGGGGACCCATCGCGAGGATGCCCCGCAGCGTTTTCTCCGCCGCGGCCAAGAGCTCCGTCCCCGGCACCACTTGGTTCACGAGGCCGATGCGGTACGCCTCCCGGGCGTCGATCATGTCACCCGTCAGAATGAGGTGGAGGGCATTCCCCTTGCCCACGAGGCGCGGCAGCCGCTGCGTGCCGCCGTACCCGGGCGCGATGCCGAGCTTCACCTCGGGCTGGCCGAACTTGGCGGTGTCGCTCGCGATCCGCAGGTGACACGCCATGGCGAGCTCGCACCCGCCCCCCAGGGCATACCCGTTCACCGCCGCGATGACTGGTTTGCCGCAGGTCTCGAAGCGACGCAGCATCGCCTGGCCACGCTGCGCCCGCGCCTTGCCGTCGAATGGGCCCTGCTTTGCGAGATCCGCGATATCGGCGCCGGCGACGAAGGCCTTGGTGCCGGAGCCCGTGAGGATGGCCCCCCCGACGCCCGAGTCCGTCGCCACGCGCTCGGCGGCGTCGGCCAGCTCGTCCACCACCTGATCGTTCAGCGCATTGAGCTTGTCCGGGCGGTTGACGGTAATGAAAGCGATGGCGTCACGGATCTCGAAAAGGAGGGTTTGGTAGCTCATGGCGGGAATCCTACACGCAGAGTGCGGAATGCGGAATCCGGAGTGCGGAATGGCAGGAAAGGTTCGCTGCGCGCTTCGACCTTCCATTTACACTCCGCATTCCGCACTCCACATTCCGCATTGTATGAGCGTCCAAGCCATCGCCTGGTCCCCCTCGGGCGCGGTGCGCATCGTGGACCAGCGCGCCCTGCCCGAGGCACGCATCGAGCGCGATCTCGAGAGCGGCGAAGCCGTGGCGGACGCGATCCGTACGCTCCAAGTCCGCGGCGCGCCGCTCATCGGCATCGCCGCCGCGATGGGTCTGGTCGCGGGAACGCGCGAGCTGCGGGCAGCGCCGCGCGAGCCCTTCCTCGCTCGCATGCACCAGCTCGCGGAGCTACTCGGCGCCGCGCGGCCCACCGCGGTGAACCTGCGCTGGGCGCTCGACCGCATGCTGCGCGTTGCGACCGCGACGCCCGGCGGTGGGGCGGCCGTCTGGGAGCGCCTCCAGACGGAAGCAACCGAAATCTGGGAGGAGGACCGCGCCATGTGCCGGCGCATCGGCGAGGCCGGGCTGCCGCTCGTCCCCGACGGGGCGAAGCTGCTGACCCACTGCAACGCCGGGGCGCTCGCCACGGGCGGGATCGGGACGGCGCTCGCGCCGATCTATCTCGCGCATGACGCGGGGCGCCGCGTGGAGGTGTTCGTCGACGAAACGCGCCCGGTGCTGCAGGGGGCGCGGCTCACCGCTTGGGAGCTGGTGCATGCCGGCATCCCGTGCACGGTGATCGCCGACGGTGCGGCGGGATCGCTGATGCGCCAGGCGAAGGTCGATCTCGTGATCGTCGGGGCCGACCGCATTGCCGCGAACGGCGACTTCGCGAACAAAATCGGCACCTATTCGCTCGCCGTGCTGGCGCTGCACCACGGCGTGCCGTTCTACTGCGCCGCGCCCTCCTCCACGATCGACGTCGCGCTCGCGGACGGCGCGGGCATCCCGATCGAGCAGCGCGCCCCCGACGAGGTGAAGAGCGTGGCCGGCCGGCTCATCGCCCCCGCCGAGGCCGCCGCGCTGAACCCCGCCTTCGACGTGACGCCGGCCCGCTACGTCACCGCCTTCATTACGGATCGTGGCGTCGAGCACCCGCCGTTCCGCGACGGGGAGCGGCAGTGAGGGCTCCGCTCGTCGCGGTCGTCGGCGGCAGCACCTGCACCGGAACGGAAGCGGAGTGGGCGGCGGCCGTGGGACGCCTGGTGGCGGAGCGCGGCGCGATACTGGTGTGCGGCGGCCTCGGGGGCGTGATGGAGGCCGCCGCGCGGGGCGCGAAGCAGGCCGGAGGGCTCACGATCGGGATTCTCCCGGGGGACGACCCGGGCGCGGCGAACCCGCATATCGACGTGGCGATCGCGACCGGGATGGGCGAGATGCGCAACGCGCTGATCGTGCGGGCGGCGGGCGCGGTGATCGCGATCGGGGGCGGCTGGGGCACGCTGTCCGAGATCGCGCTGGCGCGGCGCATCGAGACGCCGGTCGTCGGGCTTCATGATAGCTTCAGACCCGCGGTGGAGATTGCGCGGGTCGAGCAGCCGGAGCAGGCGGTCCAGTGGGCGCTGGAGCAGGCGCGGCGCCGGGAGGTATAATTGAGGATGAACGCAGGCACGAAGTTCGCCATCGGAGCGCTGCTCATCGTCGGCTCGGTGGGCTACCTGATGGCGTCGGGCGTCAAGCAAACGGGGCAATACTTCCTCACCCCGACCGAGCTGTCGCAAAAAATCGCGGTCGATCCGTCGTTTTACAACGTGGGAATGAAGGTGGGCGCGCACGTCGTGCGCGGCTCCGTCACCAAGGACGTCGCCACGCAGACCCTGAGCTTCCAGGTCACCGACGGGAGCGCGCGCTATCCCGTCGTCTTCCACGGGCTCCCCCCCGACACGTTCACCGATTCCGTGGAGGTGGTGGTCGAAGGCCGCCTGCAGCAGGACGGCGTGATCCACGCGACTAACGTGCTCGCGAAGTGCGGGTCGCGCTACGAAGCGGTGCCCAAGGCCTAGATGACGGTCCTCGGCAACCTGGCGCTGTGGCTCGCCCTGCTCGTCGGGGTCTGGGGCGCGCTGGCCGGGTTCGTGGGCGGTCGCCAGGCACGGCCCGACCTCGCGCACAGCGCCCGGCGGGCGGTGTTCGCCATGTGCGGCGCGCTGCTCGTCGCCGTGTTCGCGCTCGAGTGGGCGCTGTTCCAGCACGACTTCAACGTCGAATACGTCGCGGCCTACACGAGCCGCAACCTCCCCATCTTCTATACGTGGTCGGCGCTGTACGCGGGTCAGAAGGGCAGCCTGCTCTTCTGGGCCACCGTGCTCTCGCTGTTTGGATCGCTGGCGCTGGTGCTCACGCCGCGCCGCCACCACGAGCTGCTCCCGACCGTGGCGGGCGTCGTCGCGCTGGTGGCGAGCTTTTTCATCTCGGTGATGCTGTTCGGCCACGCCAACCCGTTCCAGCGGCTGTCCTACACGCCGCTCGACGGCAGCGGTTTGAATCCGCAGCTGCAGAACCCGGGGATGGTGTTCCATCCGCCGATGCTGTACCTCGGCTACATCTCGATCACCATCCCGTTCGCGTTCGCGATCGCCGCGCTGCTCTTGCAGCGCCTCGACGCCGACTGGCTGGTCGCGATCCGCAAGTGGACGCTCCTGTCCTGGCTGTTCCTCTCGATCGGGATCTGTCTGGGCATGTGGTGGGCGTACGTGGAGCTGGGGTGGGGCGGCTACTGGGCCTGGGATCCCGTGGAAAACGCCTCGCTCCTTCCCTGGCTCACGATGACCGCGTTTCTGCATTCGGTGATGGTCCAGGAAAAGCGCGGCATGCTGAAGAAATGGAACCTGGCGCTGATCATCGGCTCGTGGCTACTCTCGATCTTTGGCACGTTCATCACGCGCTCGGGCGTGATCTCGAGCGTGCATTCGTTCACCCAGTCGAGCGTGGGCTACTTCTTCCTCGCGTTTCTGGTCGTGGCCGCTGCGGCCAGCTTCGCGCTGTACGCGACTCGTCTCCCGTTGCTCACCGCGGAGACCCAGCTCGAGTCGATGGTGAGCCGCGAGGCGAGCTTCCTGTTCAACAACCTGCTGCTCATCGGCATCGCGTTTTCGGTGCTGTGGGGAACGCTGTTCCCGATCCTGTCGGAGCTGGTGCAGGGCACGAAGGTCACGGTCGGGCCGCCCTTCTTCAACCAGGTGAACGTGCCGCTCGGACTGGCCCTGCTCGCGCTCACCGGGATCGGTCCGCTCATCGCCTGGCGGCGCGCCTCGCTCCCCAATCTGCGACGCCAGTTCGCGGTGCCCGCGACGGCCGGCGTGTTCACACTGCTGGTGCTGCTGGTGGGCGGCATGCGTGACCTCTACGCCCTGCTGGCGATCGCGCTCGGCGGGTTCGTCGCCGCCACGATCGTCCAGGAATTCGCCCGCGGCACCCGGGCGCGACACCGGCAGTACGGCGAGGGCTACCCGCTCGCGCTGGCGCGGCTGCTGGGGCGCAACCGGCGGCGCTACGGCGGCTACATCGTGCATACCGGCATCGTGATCCTGTTCGTCGCGTTCGCCGGCATGGCGTTCAAGACCGAGACCGAAGCCACGCTCCGCCCCGGCGAGTCGACCTCGCTGCGGAGTCCGTACGGCCACACATACTCGTTCACGCACCTCGGCATTTCGCAGTACGATGCCCTCAATCGTCAGATCACCGCCGCCACGGTCGAGGTGCGTCGCAACGGCAAGCCGATCGGGTTCCTTACGCCCGAGAAGCGGCAGCATGTCGACGGGCTCGGTCGCCCCACGTTCCAGCCGTCCACCGAGCCGGCCATCATGAGCATGCTGCGCGAGGACCTGTACGGCGTGCTCGGCGGCACGGTCGATGGCACTGAGCAGGCGGTGTTCCGCTTCACGATCAATCCGTTGGTCTGGTGGGTGTGGTACGGCGGCATGATCGTCGCGCTGGGCGGATTGATCGTGATGTGGCCGGGGGGGTCGCCCGCCGCCCGGCGGAGCCAGGCTGGGTACGCGGTGCGGCTGGTGGGGGAGCAATGAGGGCGGTCGGGCGGTCAGGCGGTCGGGCCGTCTGTGATCGGCGCCAATTCCTGACGACGCTGCTCGGGGGTGCCCTGCTGACCGCCCGTCCGCCCATCCGCCCGACCGCCCAGTCTCCCGATTCCCTCCCGGGCACGGGACCGTCAGGCCGCCTGTGGGATCCCGCCCGCGCGGGTCGTCCGCTGCCGCCCGTCACCGCCGCGGACAATGACGCCGCGATCCAGGCGATCGAGAAGCAGATTCACTGCACCTGCGGGTGCAACCTCGACGTGTACACGTGCCGGACCACGGACTTTACCTGCACCGTGAGTCCCGCCATGCACCAGCGGGTGCTCGCGCTGGCGCGGGAGGGGCGGAGCGGGCGCCAGATCCTCGATCAGTTCGTGCGCGAGCACGGTATCGCGATCCTGATGGCGCCGCCCAAGCGGGGGTTCAACCTCGCGGCATACTTCACACCGTCATTGCTGATCGTCGCCGCGGGCGTCGCCCTGACCCTGGTGCTGCGCCGCTGGGTGCGCGCCGCGGCGCCCGCGGCGGGGACCACACCGGTCGGCACCGCGGGTGCCACGCCGGAAGAGCTCGCGCGCCTGCGGCGCGAGCTGGAGCGGCTCCCCACCTGAGCGGCCTGCTCGAGCTCGCGGCCGGGATCCTGCTCGCCGCAGGCGGGATCTACTTCGTGCTGGAGCCGATTCTCCGTCCCGAGAGCGCGGGACGGGGGACGAGTGACGAGGGACGGGGGGTGGACGAGGGCGAGGACCCGGACGACGACCTCTCTCCCCAGGCCGTCGCGCTGCGCGCGCTCAAGGAGATCGACTTCGATCGGGCGACGGGAAAGCTGTCCGACGGCGATTACGAAGCGCTGAGGGCGAGATACACTGCGGAAGCGCTCGCCGCGTTGCGAGAGACCGCGGGAAGCGGGATGCGAGATGCCGGAAGCGTGGCATCCGGTGTTCCGTCGTATCCCGCATCCCGCATCCCGCATCCCGCTTGTCCCACCCACGGTCCCCGTCCCGAATCCGATGCCCAGTTCTGCTCCGAGTGCGGCTCCCGGCTGGCGAGCGCCCCCGGCTACTGCTCGCGCTGCGGCACCTCGCTCGAGCGCGACGCGCGCTATTGTCATTCCTGTGGAGCACGCGTGGCTGCCTGAAGGTGACGTCCCTCACGCTTTAACATCCCCCGTGACGTCGCGTCTGTACCGCTCGGAGTGCCGACTGATTACGCACCTACGAGAGGAGACGCTCACCCATGCGTTACACCATCCAGTTGACCGTGGCCGCCGCCGTCGCCGGCGCGCTGGTGCTCGCCTGCGGCGAAGGCACGGCGCCCTCCTCGCAGCAGGCCCAGGTGCTTGCCGCGGAGCAGGAGCAGCTCGGCGCCATGGTCGACGGCGACTTCGGTGCCGCGGGCGCGACGGCGACCGACGCGGCTCCCAGCGGCGCCGGCCTCGCGGCGGACCTCGCGGCCACGACCGCCGACACCGCGCCCACGTTCTGGGGCCGGCTGCGCGTCGTCCCCGGCGGCCCCCGCCCGGTTTATCATCGCGACGTGACGATCCAGGGCGACACGGCCCGCGTGGAGCACGACATCACCTTCGACGGACTGTTGCTGGTCGACACCAGCGCCGACGGCGTGTTCAACCCGACGTCCAAGCCGCTGGCCGACCAGATGACCCAGCACGCCGTGCTGGTAAGGGACGACTCCAGACCTCGCGGCTGGCGGGTGGCGCAGCTCTCGCCCCAGGACTGGACCGTCGTGGATGCGAGCCGCCAGACCCTGACCGTGACGGACGTCAAGGTGTACCGCAACGATACGCTGCTCGTGGAGGTCACCGACCCCACGGCGCTGTTCGACGTCACGAGCCGCGTGCCGCGGTTCCGGCTGGGGGACACGGTGAAGGTGGTCGCGGCGGTCACCAACACGACCAATTCGGGGTTCACCCCGTCGAGCTTCGTGTATCTGCATGTGCGCCATGCCTCGATCAGCGGTACCAGCTGGCGTCGCCTGAAGATGACGGACAACGGCGATGGCACCTACGAGCGCAGCTGGATCGCGCGGCGCACGGGGATCGACCGGTTCCTCGTGGACGCACTCGATGCGGCGACGCTGCTCGAGGGGACGCCGGACAATTACCGGGCGAATGAGGTGGGGATTCCGTATAGGATAGAATAGGACTCGCGAGCGTGCTCTTGATTTTCACCACTCGCCTCCCTATCACTGTGCCACCTTCAATCGGGAGCGCTGGTGTGACCCGTCTCACACTGCGGATCGGGGTGGTGATCGCGGGACTGACCGTCGTCGGCACGGCCGTGCAGGCGCAGCGGCGGGTGCGGGGCGGCCGGGCGGTGCTGGTCGACCGGCCGGCCGTCGGGCCCCGGATAGGCTACGACTTCGACGCCGACCATGTGTTCGTGGGCGGTCAGCTGAACCTGCCGGTGGGGCGGCGCTGGACGCTGGTGCCGTCGGCGGAGTTCTACCCTGGCGCCACGAACTCGCCCTTCCGGCTGAACGCGGATCTCAAGTTCCATCCGCCGACGGTGTACGGGTTCTTTTACCTGGGCGGAGGGTTCGCGTACCTGCACTCGTCCGGGTTCAGCGACGCGGGCGCCAATCTGTTCGCGGGGTGGGAGGGGCGTCGCGCGCGGCCGTTCAAGCCGTTCCTGGAAGGGAAATTCGTGTTCGCCGACAACACCTCCTTCAACGTCGAGGCGGGGCTCAACTTTCCGCTCTAGTCAGAACTCGAACCGCTCCATGCGGCGCAGCCCCACCCACAGGGGAAGTGCCGTGGCGGCCGCGCACAGCACCGCCGCGACCGCGAACCAGGAAATCATCCAGGCGTCCACGACGACGGGCTGGCCTTCGTACACCGCCCGTACGTAGGCGTAGACCGCGGTCCACAACGTTCGCAGCACGGCGCCGAGCAGCGCGATCGTCGCCATCATGTAGACCAGCCCGCCGAACGACGTGGGGATTTGTGCCGCGTTCTCCGTCTCGAATTGCGGGTAGAGGGCGCCGAAGCCGAGCGCCAGCGCCGCGATCGCGAACGTGAGGCCGCCGATGGTCAGCATGCCGACGACCATCATGAACGGCCGGACTTGCAGCAGCACGTTGGTGAGCCCGGTGAGCAGCAGCGCGAGCACGAGCAGCGGGATCGTGCCCACCCAGTACTTGGACCAGAGCAGCGCCCGCAGCTCGAGCGGGCTCGAGCGCAACAGCCACATATGCCGGCCTTCGAGCGACACCGCGGGGAAAATGAATCGCGCGGCGATGGCGGCGAGCACGAATCCCGCCAGCCCGAGGTTCAAGAACGACACCAGCGTGACGTAGAAGAAGCCCACCTGCTCGCCGCGGTGCAGCGGCAGGGCCTTGATGTTGAACAGGTACACCACGACCAGCACCGCCAGCAGGATGAGCTGGCTCCACTGGGTCGGGTCGCGGAAAAACAGCTTGATATCCTTGAGCACGAATTCGCGCTTCGCGACCGGGAGGAAGCCGAGCAGGGTGCCGACGGTCCAGCGCCACCACGTGCCCCGGACGAAGCGCTCGGCGCCCTCCTGCGCCTTGGTGAAGCCGGGGGCGAAGAGCGCCCGGTGCAGCATCGCGCCGATCGTCACGAGCGCGGCCGCGGTGGTCCAGAGCAGCACGAGCGGCAACGGATCCACCTCGCCGCGCAGGAATGTCATGATCGCCTTCGTGGCCCACTCGCTCGGGAGGAACGGCGACGTCGGCGTGCGCAACACCGCGATGAAGTCGAGCAGGTTGCGGAATCCTTCGGGCGACGCGAGCCGCTCCGGGCGGATCACCCGCAGCAGCAGAATCAGGCCGCCGGCCGCGCCCAGCGCCACGATCGACAGCAGGTCGCGCGTGCGGCGCGCCGGGAACACGTTCACCAGCACGAGCGTGACGGCCGACCCCGCGACCGCGGGAACCACCAGCATCGGGAACAGCGCGAGCACCGCGAACGGCGCGAACAGCGGACCACCGTGGTAGATCACGCCGTACGCCGTGAGAATCGGCACGGCCATCAGCGCCACCATCCACGACGAGTGCAGCAGCGTCTCGCCGAGCTTCGCCAGGTAGATCCGCAGCCAGTCCACCGGCGCGGACACGAGCAGGTCCAGGTCCTTCGCCAGGAAAAAGCTCGACAATGCGGTAATGACGTTGGAGAGCACCAGGATCGCGATGAACGACAACAGCACCAGGCCCAGCAGCTTGCCCGCGAGCAGCGGTCCCAGCTCCTCGACGCCGCGGAAGTAGCGCAGGATCACGTACAGCACCCGGAACACGGCCAGCCAAAACAGCGTCCCCACCCCCACCAGCAGCACCAGCTTTCCCGAGCCGCCACGCGAGCGCTCCTGGCGGATCCGCTGCAATGCGGTCCGCCACTTGGGCTCGAGCACCCGCCACAGCGACGGCTGGGTCACGCGGCGCCGTCGCCCCCGTTGTGGCCCAGCACCTCCGCCAGCTCGCGCACTTGGGCGCCGCCCGTGAGCTTGAGGAACAGCTCCTCCAGGCTGGCGTCGCCGGCGCGGTGCTGCCGCCGCAGATCGTCCACGGTCCCCTCGGCCACGATCTTGCCGTGCTGGATGATGGCGACGCGGTCGCACATCGCCTCGGCCACCTCGAGCGTGTGAGTACTCATGAGGACCGTGCCGCCCCGACTCACGAACTGGCGGAAGATGTCCTTCAGCAGGCGCGCCGCCTTGGGGTCGAGCCCCACCATCGGCTCGTCCACCACGATGTACTCGGGCCGATGGATCAGCGCGCTCGAGATGATCAACTTCTGACGCATCCCGTGGCTGTATGCCTCCACCAGCTCGTCCTTCCAGCTCGCCAGCTCGAACACCTCGAGCAGCTCGGCGACCCGCCGCTCGACAGCGTCGCCCTCCTGGCCGTACAGGGCCGCGACGAACCGCAGGAACTCGGCACCGGTGAGCTTGTCGTACACGAACGGCCGGTCCGGGATGAAGCCGAGTCGCTGTTTGGCGGCGATGGGATTGCGGTGCACGTCGTCACCGCCCAACAGCACCCGGCCGTCGGTGGGTCGCAGGATGCCGGCGATCATGCGCAGCGTGGTGGTCTTCCCCGCGCCGTTGGGCCCGAGGAACCCGTACAGCAGGCCGCGCGACACCTCGAGTGACACGTCGTCCACCGCGACGAAGCTGCCGTAGTGCTTGGTGACGTTCTCGAGCCGGATCATAGCACCTCGAGCTTGAGACTCCCGATCAAACGCACCAGCTCGACCTGACGGGCGAGCCCGCCGATCACGAAGCGCACGTGCGCCGCGTCGGCGGGGAACTGGTCGAGGGTGGGGTCGACCGCGACCCAGTCGCCGAGGTACACCTCGGGCCACGCATGATAGTAGAAACGCCCGCTGCGGTAGAGCAGGCCGGCGACGGCCCGGGCGGGGAGCCCGACGGCCCGCGCCAGCGCCACGTACAGCACGGTGCGCTCGTTGCAGTCTCCACTCCGCGTCTCGAGCACGCGCACCGCTCCGGGCGCGCCCCCGACCACCCGCGCCGCGACCTGCTTGGCCACCCAATCGTGGATCAGGCGGGCGGCGTGGGCCGGGTCGTCCTCACGACCGACGATCTGGCGGGCCTGAGCCCGGATGCGCGCGTCATCGCTTTCGATCCACGGCTCGGGCGTGAGGAACGGCGCGAGGCCGCGCTCACGCGCCGGGAGCCGGTAGGCCGCCGTGAGCTCGGCTCCCGCCTGGCGCTGCACCACGAGCGTGTCTCCCACCAGCCGCTGCCGTCCCGTCGTGAAGTCCGGCCCCGCCGGCGCAGCCCCGAAGAGTCGGGCTCGCAAGATCGACAGCGTGTCGCGGCGGGGGAGGGAGGGCGCGTTCGCGACGAGCGCAGTGGCCGCCACCACCTCTCCGGGTCCGGGATTGGCGCTCGCCCGGACGACGCGCGCCGTGTCGCGATGCCGGAAGTTCACGTACGCCAACTCGAACGCGGTGCGCTCCATCGAGAAGCCCGCCGCGTTTGCCGCCCGGACGATGTGTCCCTGGGCGTCGATCCAGGCCGTCGTCGGGCTGCCGCCCGATCGCTCCTCGATACGGAAGGCGCGGACCGTGTCGAAGTGCACTGCCACCCAGGCCATGGTCGTCGAATCGAAGCCTGCACTGTCCGGCACTACCAAGGTGGACTCCGCCGCGACCGTCACGTCGACGGGTCGCTGGGTGAGCAGCATGGGGTCGAAGACGGCGCTCGCGTAGGCCTTCCCCGGCTTGAGCTCGCCGCCGAACGCGAGGCGCAGCGGCAGCAGCGTAGGGAGCACCACCGGCCGGAGCAGGGGCGTGCGGGTCGTTTCGGAGTCTGTCGGCGACTCCAGGCTGACCGCGAGCACCGTGTCACCGCTCACGAGGCCACGCGCGGCCAGCCGGCCCAGGTCGCCGTCGAACTTGGCCTCCACGCCCTCGAACCGCAGGGTGCGGGAGAACGTGGCCCGGCTCATTGCCGTGGTGCGGTGCAGCGTGCCCACGGCCGGGACCTGCAGCACGAGCACATCCGTCACCCGGATGCTCGTGCCGGAGGTATCGATGGTGGACGAAGCGAACCCGACCTGACGCTCGGCGACGGCGAGGCGGTAGTACGCGGCGCCGGGCGGCACGCGCAGGGCAGCCTCCGCCAGGCGCGCGCCCGTCGGCTGGAAGACTTCGCGCTTCACGAGCCACCCGAGCGACACGATCCAGGCGCCCAGGATCACCGCGGCCAGCGTGCGCCGGCTCACGACTGGCCTGCCTCGCTGCGGCGCAGCACCGCCTCGAACGCGTCCCGCTCCGCCGCCGTCTCCACCACGAAAGAAACCTCGGAAGGGAAGGCCGCGCTGCCAAGGTGGACCTTGAGGATCGGCACCATGATCTCGGCCGCGTCCTCGACCGACAGGTTGCCGGCGCCGGTGCCGATCGGTGGCGCGGTGACAGTGCCGAACTCCCATTCCTGCACCTGCTGCAGCGCGGAGCGCCACGCGCGGGCGACCCCGTCACGCGTGATCGGCTCGGTGTCGCTGCGGATGACGGCGTGGATCACGAAGTCGGCCGGGAGGTCGCCGCCACCGGCCGTCACCACCGCCGCGCCCACCGGGAGCTCCTTCTGGAGCCGCAGGTGGCTCGAGAACTCGGCTCCGCCCACCGTCTCGAGCCGCCGCACCGCCGGGGTGGTAGGGTCGAGACGGGTGGTGGCGGGACGGACGATCGCGTCGGCGGAGCGGAACGCGAGGTCGTCCACGACCACGTGAATCACCGGGCGGCGGCCTCCCGGGAGCGGCGATACATGCGCGTCGCTTCGGCGGGCCGGTTCAGGCGATCGAGTACGATGCCGAGGCGGTGCAGCGCCCGCGCGTTGCGGGGCTCGAGCTCCACCGCCCGCTCGTAGGCGGCCTGGGCGCCCATGAGGTCGTCCACGTGATTGAGCGCCTCGCCGAGGTAATACCATGCTGCCGCGCGGCCGGGATCGACCTCCGTGGCACGCCGCAGCGGCGGTAGGGCGTCGCTCCAGAGCCCGCGGCGCGATAACAGCACGCCCAGGCCGGTGAGGGCCTCACCGTGCGCCGGGTCGACCCGCAGCGCCTGCTCGTAATCGAGCTGGGCTGCGCTGTAGTGCTGGGCGGCCCCGAGCCGTGCCGCGCGCTCGACCAGTAGGGCGACGTTGTCCGGGTCGCGGGCGAGCGCATCATCCAGCGTGGGCGCCGCCAGCGCGGCATCCGGCACCGCTCCTGCCTCGCCGCCCGGCGCCGCGGACGGCGGCAGCTCGACGCTGATCGGCGGCGGCAGGCCCGCCCGCGCGACATCGGCGGGCGAGGCGATCGTGCTCTCGTCCGTTAACGATGCCGCTTCCTCGATCAGCTCGGCCGCCACCCGGGCGCGATCGGCCGCCGATTGCCAGCGCGGCTCACGCTTGCGGATCACCCACCACCTCCTGCGTGAGCCAGGACAGATACTGATCCAGCCCGCGCTCCACCCGCAGCCCGAGCAGCTCCGGCACCGCGTACGGATGCCGTTGCCGCACGGCGCCGCACAGGGCATCCCAGCGCGATCGGTCGGTCTTCAGCAAGACGACCACCTCGGCCTCCTCCGTCATCTTCCCCTGCCAGCGGTACAGCGAGCGACCCCCGGGCAGGAGTGTTCCGCAAGCTATCAGGCGGTCGGCCAAGAGGGCTGTGACCAGGGCCCGGGCGTCGGCTTCGCTCGCGAGCGTCGTCAGCACGACGAAGGCCGTGGGGTTCATAGGGAGGGCTAACGTAGGACGGCGGGCGGGGTTAGGCAAAGGCGGCAAGCAGCTTGGGGGAGGTTGGTGGAGGTTGGGGAGGTTAGGGGAGGTTGGAACGTCTGCGGAGCAACCTCCCCAAACCTCCTCCAACCTCCACAACCTCCCCCGTCCTCCCCGGAGAGTTGACCGGGAACCCGCTTGCCTTCTAGCCTACGAGTCTATGTCCAGCGATTCGCTGATCGTCCGTGGCGCGCGCGAGCACAACCTCAAGAACATCACGGTCGAGATCCCGCGCGACAGCCTCACGGTGATCACCGGGTTGTCCGGATCCGGCAAGTCGTCCCTCGCGTTCGACACGATTTACGCCGAGGGACAGCGCCGCTACGTCGAGTCGTTGTCCGCCTACGCCCGTCAGTTTCTCGGACTGATGGAAAAGCCCGATGTGGACGCGATCGAGGGGCTCTCCCCCGCGATCTCGATCGAGCAGAAGAGCGCCGGCCACAACCCGCGCTCGACGGTGGGCACGATCACTGAAGTGTACGATTATCTCCGCCTGTTGTGGGCCCGGCTCGGTACCCCCCACTGTCCCAAAGACGGCTCACCGATCGAGCGGCAGAACGCGTCCCAGATCACCGATCTCGTGCTCGCCTGGCCCGAGGGGACGAAGCTCGAGGTGCTGGCGCCCCTGGTGCGCGGCCGGAAGGGCGAGTTTCGCGACGTCTTCGAGGCGGCGAAGAAGCAGGGATTCGTCCGGGTGCGCGTGGATGGGGAGACGTACGACTTGAGCGACGTGCCGAAGCTCCACCGCCGCCAGAATCACGACGTCGCCGTCGTCGTGGACCGGCTGGTGGTGCGCAAGGCCGATCGCTCGCGGCTGGCCGACTCGATCGAGATCGCGCTCAAGGCGGCCGACGGGACGGTGGAGATCGTTCAGGGCTCCAAGTCCACGCTCTTCTCGGAGCGCTACGCCTGTCCCACGTGCGGGCTGTCGCTTCCCGAGCTCGAGCCGCGGCAGTTCTCGTTCAACTCGCCGTTCGGGGCGTGCCCCGACTGCTCGGGCCTGGGCACGCGCCGCGAAGTGAACCCGGACCTCGTGCTCGGCGACCCGAGCCTGTCGATCCTGGAAGGGGTCATCCTGCCCTGGGGCGAGCCCAGCGGCTACATCCGCAAGGTCATCCTGCCGAGCCTGGCCCGCGCGTTCAAGTTTGACCTCAACGCCCCGTGGAAAGACCTGCCGGCGCAGGCGAAGAAGGTCGTCCTGTCGGGCGCGCCGGGAAAGACGCTGACGTTCCAGTACGACAGCGAGCGCTGGCATGGGCAGTACGAATCGGGCTGGGACGGAGTCTTGAAACACGTCGAGCGTCGCTACCGCGAGACCGCGTCCGATAGCGTGCGGGAGCAGCTCGAGGAGTTCATGGTCGAGCAGCCGTGCCCGACCTGCCACGGCAAGCGGCTCCGTCCGGAGAGCCTGTCGGTGCTGCTGCACGGCAAGAACATCGGCGACGTGGTGGACCTGCCGGTGTCCGATGCGCTGGCGTTTTTCGAGAGCATCCCGCTGCGCCGCAACGGCCGCCCGGGCCTGGACCCCGAGATCGCCCGGCCGATCCTCAAGGAAGTGAACGACCGGCTGCGGTTCCTGCGCAACGTGGGCCTGGACTACCTCACCCTCGGCCGTTCCGCGGACTCCCTTTCGGGGGGGGAGGCGCAGCGCATCCGGCTCGCGACTCAGATCGGCAGCCGGCTGGTCGGGGTCCTCTATATCCTCGACGAGCCGTCGATCGGCCTGCACCAGCGCGACAATGCGCGCCTGCTCGCGACGCTCAAGGAGCTGCGCGACATCGGAAACACGGTGCTCGTCGTGGAGCACGACGAGGAGACGATCCGCGCGGCCGACCACGTCGTGGATCTGGGACCGCGCGCCGGCCGCCACGGCGGCGAAGTGGTCGTGGAGGGGACGCTCGACGCGGTGCTGCAGCACGCCGACTCGCTCACCGGGCGCTACCTCCGGGGCGAGCTGCGGATCCCGTTGCCGCCCCGACGTCGCCTACCTGACCCCGAGCGCAAGCTCGGGGTGATCGGGGCTCGTCAGCACAACCTCCGGAACCTCACCGTGGAGTTTCCGCTTGGCCTGTTCGTGGCGGTGACGGGCGTATCGGGCTCGGGCAAGTCCACGCTCGTAACCGACATCCTGTATCGCGCACTCGCCCGCCACTTCTACCGCGCCAAGGTGATGCCCGGTGCGCACGATCGCATCGAGGGGCTCGATCACATCGACAAAGTGATCGACATCGACCAGAGCCCGATCGGCCGGACGCCGCGGTCCAACCCGGCGACCTACACCGGGCTGTTCACACCCATCCGCGAGCTGTTCACCTATCTCCCGGAGTCCAAGATCCGGGGGTACGGGCCGGGCCGGTTCTCGTTCAACGTGAAAGGCGGGCGCTGCGAGGCGTGCCAGGGCGACGGTCTGGTGAAAGTCGAGATGCACTTCCTGCCGGACGTGTACGTCCCCTGCGAGGTGTGCAAGGGGCGGCGCTACAACCGCGAGACGCTCGAGGTCCGATATAAAGGAAAGTCGATCGCGGACGTGCTGGACATGTCGGTGGCGGAGGCGCTGGACTTCTTCGAGAACCAGCCGCGCATCCGCACGAAACTCGAGCTCTTGAACGACGTAGGGTTGGGCTATATCCACCTCGGCCAGTCGGCGACGACGCTCTCCGGTGGCGAGGCGCAGCGGGTCAAGCTCGCCACCGAGCTGGCCAAGCGCGACACGGGCCGTACCCTCTACATCCTGGACGAGCCGACCACCGGCCTGCACTTCGAAGACGTGCGCCTGCTGCTTGAGGTGTTGCACCGGCTCGTGGACAAGGGGAACACCGTCGTGGTGATCGAACACAACCTGGACGTCGTGAAGACGGCCGACTGGGTGATCGACCTCGGACCCGAGGGGGGGGCCGCGGGCGGTGCCGTCGTGGCCGCGGGGGCGCCGGAGGACGTGGCCCGGGTGAAGGGCTCCTTCACCGGGCAGTTCCTCCGCAAGGTGCTGGCGGTCGGCGACTAGGTTGGTAAGTTCACAAAGGAGGAACGGTCGTATGGAGCAGCAGTGGATACCCGCAGTGGCCATGATCGCCATCGTGCTCGTCATCGGGACGACGCTCGTTCTGAGGGGGCCGATGGGGAAAGCCCTCGGGGAGTGGATCCGCGGGTGGTCCAAGACCGACCAGCACTGGCTGGCCGTCCAGGCGGCGAAGCACGGTGCCGTCCTCGGCTCGTCGGAGAGCGTGCTCACCGAAGTCGAAGAGCTCAAGCGGCGCCTGGCCGAAGTCGAAGAGCGTCTGGATTTCACCGAGCGCCTGCTGGCGCGAGAGCGAGATCCGGAGCGTCTCGCGCCGCCCCGCTGATCATGGATATCGAAGGCGTTCTCGCGATCGTCTTCCTCTTCGGTGGTGGCACGCTGGTCCTGCTGGCCATCTCGCCTATCGGCCGGGCCATCGCAGACCGGATCCGCGGCAAGGGGCAGCAGGCCGAGGTCGGCGCGGTGCGAAGCGAGCTGCTTGAGCACAAGGAGGCGCTCGAGCAGGAGCTCGAGGCAGTGCGGCGCGAGCTGGCCGAGCTCGCCGAGCGGGTGGACTTCGCCGAGCGGCTGCTCGCCAAGGGCCGCGAGGGCCAGCGGATCGGACCGGGATAATGGACGGCAAGGACCTGTTGATCACAGTTTTTGGCCTGTGCGCCCTGTGGGGGGCCTACGGTGTGCTGCGACCGCTCGTGGGCGCACTCGCCAAGCGGATCGCGGACGGTCCCAAGCGCGAGGGCTCGGCTGATCAGCTCCCGCTGTTGCGCGCCGAGCTGCTGGATGAGCTGCAGCAGGTGCGCCAACAGGTAGGCGATCTCGCCGACCGGTTGGACTTCGCCGAGCGTCTGCTGGCGCAGAAGCGCGAGGGCGAGCGGCTGGCGCCGCCGCGCGGCGGATGAACCCCGAAGCAACGGCGGTTCTGATCCCCATCGTCCTGTTCGGCGGCTTTTTCAGCTGGCTGATCGTCAGGACCTTGAGCAAAGCGTACACCGCCAAGTTGCAGGCGGGAGGCGAAGCGAGCCCCGCGCTCGCGGCGAGGCAGGAGGAGTTGACGGCGGGGCTGGAGGAGCTGCGTCGCGAGGTGGCGGAACTGGCGGAGCGGGTAGATTTCGCGGAGCGATTGCTGGCCAAGGGGCGGGATGGTGAGGGTGGGAAACTGGGCCCCGGGGAAAGGCGTACGGCGTCCACATGATCCAAACCCCCATGCCGCCGATGCCGCCGGGGTTGGACCCGAATTTCGTGTTCAACCAGGTGATGCCCCTCATCGCCGTGGTGGTGATCGTCCTAGTGGGGGCCACGGCGGTGCGCTGGCTCCTCCGGGGGACGCCGGTGGGGGAGGCGATCGCCGAACGCATCCGGATGCGGGCTCAGCGACGTTGGGGCGGGGCCGGGGGCGGGGCGGGCGAGGATCCCCAGCGGGTGGCGGCGCTGGAAGCACAGGTGGCCGCGCTCCAGGGGCAGGTCTCCGAGCTCGCCGAGCGCTTAGATTTCGCCGAACGCATGCTGGCCGAGCGGCGCGAGCGCAAGTTGGGCGCGGGACAGTGACGCCCCGCCAGCACATCGAGGGTGCTCATGGGAATCTTTGATCGTCTCTCGACGCTGATTCGGTCGAACATCAACGACCTGATCAACCGTGCCGAGGACCCGGAAAAGATGCTGAACCAGCTGATCGTGGACATGCGCAGTCAGCTGGCGAAAGCGAAGCAGCAGGTGGCGGCCGCCATCGCGGACGAGAAGCGTCTGGCGGCGCAGGTGGACCAGGAGAAAAAGAGCGCCGAGGACTGGGAGCGCCGGGCGGTGCTGGCGGTGCAGGAGGGGCGCGACGACCTCGCCAAGCAGGCGTTGCTGCGGCACAACGAGCACGGGCAGGGCGCGGTGCAGCTGCACGAGACGTGGATCAAGCATCGCGAGGAGACCGAGAAGCTCAAGCTGTCGCTGCGCCAGCTGAACGACCGCATCGAAGAGGCGAAGCGCAAGAAGAACATCCTCATCGCCCGCCAGAAGCGCGCCGAAGCCCACAAGCGCATTCAGGAGACCATGTCGTCGATCGGCGACAAGAGCGTGTTCGAGACGTTCGAGCGCATGACCGAGCAGATCGAGCACGAGGAGCGCAAGCTGATCGCCGCCGCCGAAGTGAACGAGGATTTGTCGGGCGACACCCTCGTGAAGCAGTTCCAGAGTCTGGAAGTGAAGGCGGACGCCGACGAGCAGCTGCTCGACCTGAAACGCAAGCTGGGGCTGCTGCCCGCCGGCTCGTCCGGTGAATCCAAGCAACTGGGGAAAGGCGCGGCGGAGGCCGAGCTGGTCGAGGACGACGACGCGCCCCCCGAGCGCCACCGCTGAACACGGAGCCGTCCGCCTCACGGTTGTCGGGCGCCACGTTCGTGGCGCTCTTCGTTGCCGCCCTGGCTATCTGGTTCGTGGTCCGGGTGGTGGAAGTGCTGCTGCTCGTCTTCATTGCCGTGCTGTGCGCCGTCTACCTCTCGGGCGTGACCGACGTGCTCGAGCGGCGCTTCCGGCTGGCGCGCTGGCTGGGCCTCGCCAGCGCCGTCGTCGCGACGCTCGCGGTCGTAGTGGGCATCGGCGCCGTCATCGTCCCGCCCGTGCTCGAGCAGACCCAGTCGCTCATTTCCGGGCTGCCCCAGACGCTCACCAACATCCAGAACGTGATCGCGGCCTGGGCCCGCGAATACGCCGTGCTGCGCGACACCGTGCTGGCCAACGCCCAGTCCGGACTCGTCGCCGGCCTGATCATCGACGCGACCACCTTTCTCAAGGGCTCGATCCTCCCCTACGTCACGGCCGGGGGCAAGCTCTTCATCGAGGGCGCCAGCGTGGTGGTCATGTCGCTCTATCTGGCCGTACAGCCGCGGCTGTACCGCGACGGCATCCTAGCGCTGATCCCCCCCCGCTACCGCTCCGTCGGGGCCCGAGTCCTGGACGACGTGGGCGCCACGCTGCGCGCGTGGATCGTGGGCCAGCTCCTGGCGATGCTCGTGCTCGCGCTGCTCACCGCCATCGGCCTGTGGGCGCTGGGGGTGCCGTACTGGCTCGCGTTCGGGATCTTCACCGGGCTCGTCGCGGTCGTGCCGTTCTTCGGCACCCTCGTCTCGACGCTCTTGCCGGCCTTGTTCGTCGTGAGCACGGGCGATTGGGTCAAGGTGCTGGCGGTGATCCTGCTCGGCGTGGCGGTACACGTCGTCGAGGCGAATGTCGTCGTGCCGCGGATCATGGAGCGGCGCCTGGCCCTGCCGCCGGTCCTCACGATCGCGAGCGTGCTGACGATGGGTACGTTGATCGGCGTCGTGGGCCTGGTGGTCGCGGTGCCGGTGCTCGCGGTGACGCTGGTCGTGCTGCGACACGTGCTGCAGGCCGAGGTGTACGGCGACGCCGGGCACGCCGAGCCCGCCGTGCTGCGCGCCACGGGCGAGTTCGCGACGCCCCGGACCAAGGTGCCCGTCTGATGCCTCCGGCGAACACGCAGCGCTTCCTCATCATCGCCGACGGGCAGTTCGCGCCCATGACCTCGAAGACGGCCAACTGCTGCGTCCGCTACATACCCGAGCGGGTGGTGGGGGTGTTCGACCGCGGCCACGCCGGGAAAACGGTGAACGACGTGCTGGGCTTCGGCGGCGCGATTCCCGTGGTGGGAGATTTCGATGCGGGGCTGCGTCTCGGCGCCACCGCCTTGCTCATCGGCATCGCACCCATGGGAGGTCGCCTGCCGGCCGACTGGCGCGGCTGGCTGCGCCGCGCCATCGAGCACGGGCTCGAGATCTGGAGCGGCCTGCACACCTTCATTGGCGACGACCCCGAGCTGGGAGCGCTCGCCCGGGCGCGCGGCGTCCGGATCTTCGACGCGCGCAAGCCCCCGGCGAATCTGCCCGTCGCGGACGGGCGCGCGGCCGAGGTGGACGCGTACGTGGTGCACACCGTGGGATCCGACTGCAACGTCGGCAAGATGACGGCCCAGGTCGAGCTGCGGAACGCGCTGCTCAAACGAGGGGCGAGCACCCGCTTCGTGGCCACGGGGCAGACGGGCATCTTCATCGAAGGCTGGGGGATCGCCGTGGACGCCGTGGTGGCGGACTTCATCGCCGGGGCGTCCGAATGGCTGGTGCTCGAGGCGGCCAAGGACGCCGACATCATCCTCGTGGAAGGGCAGGGCAGCCTGATTCACCCGGGGTATTCCGGAGTCACCCTGGGGCTGTTGCACGGCTGCTGCCCCGATGCGCTCATCCTGTGCCACCAGGCGACGCGCCAGTATATCGGCGACTATCATGGCCGCGAGCCCTGGGTGAAGATCCCGCCCCTGGCGGAGCTGGTGGAGATCTACGAGCGCGCCGCGGCGCCGGTGCGACCCACCAAGGTGATCGGCATCTGTCTGAACACCTGCGACTTGAGCGAGGCCCAGGCGCGCGACGCCGTGGACCGCGCGGCGGAAGATACCGGCCTCCCCGCCACCGATCCGGTGCGGTTCGATGCCACGCCTCTCGTGGACGCGATCGAGCGCGGTGCAGCGGGGTCGGGGGTCGGGGGTCAGGGGTCGGGTGTCACGTCGAAGCCCCTAGCCCCCAAGCCCTAACCCCTAGCCCCTGTCTTTTTTCGCTTCACTCGGCGGCGATCGGATGCCGTCCGCCGGAGCCGGCGCGGCTAAGCTCGCTCCATGGCGACCTACGCGTCCGTACCCGTGCTGGTGGTGACCGATGTGGCGGCCCGTCTCGTGCGTCGCGGGCTGCTCGCGCCGGCCGACGCGGCGCGCGGCGGCTGGCGCCGGGCGCGGTTGCTGGTGTTTCGTCGCGGCCCGGTCGTGTGCGAGCGCCCGCCCGAGGGGTGGCTGCTCGACGTGGCGCTGCACCGGCGCGTGCCGCGCGCGCGTTGACGCTCCTCGGGGGCGCTCCTACGTTTCAGCCGCACCGATGACCCTCGCGCTCTACAACACGCTCAGCCGACGCGTCGAGCCGTTCGCGCCGCTCGCGCCCCCCCGCGTCACCCTCTACACCTGCGGCCCGACGGTCTGGAATTACGCGCACATCGGTAACTTCCGCACGTTCCTGTTCGAGGACCTCCTGCGCCGCTACCTGGTCTACTCGGGATACGACGTCTTCCACATCATGAACCTCACGGACGTCGACGACCGCACGATCAAGGCCGCCGCGGCCGCGGGCAAGCGGCTGGCCGAGCACACAGCGCCGTTTGTGCAGGCGTTCTTCGAGGATCGCGACTACTTGCGGATCCTGCCCGCGCACGTGTACCCGCGCGCTACGCAGTCAGTCCCTGCGATGGTGCGCCTGGTCGAGCGATTGCTGGAGCGCGGGGTGGCGTACCAGGGGGACGACGGCTCGATCTACTTCGCCATCGCCAAGTTTCCGACCTACGGGCGGTTGTCGCGGCTCGACACGCGCGAGCTCAAGCTGGGCGCGCGGGTCGCGAGCGACGAGTACGCCAAGGACGATCCGCGCGATTTCGCGCTCTGGAAAAAGGCCGAGCCGGCGGACGAGCAGGTCGGGGCGGCGTGGGACGCCCCGTTCGGGCGGGGCCGCCCGGGGTGGCACCTCGAGTGCTCCGCGATGTCGCTCGAGCAGATCGGGAAATGCTGTCGCACCGAGACGCTCGACATTCACGCGGGCGGCGTCGACTTGATTTTCCCGCATCACGAGGACGAGATCGCACAGTCCGAGGCCGCGACCGGACAGCCGTTCGCGCGCTACTGGCTGCACGGCGAATTCTTGAACGTGCGCGGCACCAAGATGTCGAAGCGGTTCGGCAACTTTCTCACCGCGCGGGACCTGCGCGAGCAGGGCGTCGATGCCGCGGCGGTCCGGCTCCTGTTCTGGCAGACGCACTATCGCAAGGCGCTCGATTTCACGGACGAAGCGCTTGCGGGCGCGGGGGCGGGCGTCAAGCGGCTGGGAGAGTTCCGGGAGCGCCTCTTCGGGGAAAAGGGAAAGGGGAAAGGCGAAGGGAAAGTCGCCCAGCTGGCGACGAGATTCGAGGCGGACTTTCGGGCCGCGCTCGATGACGATCTGAACGCGCCTCGGGCCTGCGGGGCGTTGTTCCAGATGGTGCATGATGGCAACGCGGCGCTCGACGCGGGCGGTTCGGGAGCCGCCGTGGCACTCGAGGTCCTGGACCGGGCGATGGCGGTGCTCGACATCCTGCCCACCACCAAGGCCGTGGATCCGGCGTTGGTGCGGTGGGTCGAGGAGCGTATCGCGGGGCGCGACAAAGCCCGCAAGGCCAAGGACTTCAAGGAAGCGGACCGGATTCGCGGGGAGCTCGCGAGCCGGGGCGTGGAGATCGAGGATACCCCCTCCGGGACCAAGTGGCGACTGGTCTAAGTCCCTGACGCCACAGCCACTTGCACTGGTGGCGTTCTCCCCTTAAGCTTCGAGTCTGGAAAGTTTGGCGTCGACCAGCTGACGTAGCTCAACTGGTAGAGCAGCTGATTTGTAATCAGCAGGTTAAGGGTTCGAGTCCCTTCGTCAGCTCACGTTGCCGAAGAGGAACAACACACTGCCCCGACCCTTTTCGAGTTCGGAGGGAACACACACCCCGCGCTTTGCGAACGCGGGGTGCGTCGTCACTGGGGCCAAGCAGGGCGCGGTGGGGTGCCCGAGTGGCCAAAGGGAGCAGACTGTAAATCTGCCGGCGACAGCCTACGAAGGTTCGAATCCTTCCCCCACCACTCGGCGCGCGGGCGTAGCTCAGTTGGTAGAGCATCAGCCTTCCAAGCTGAGGGTCGCGGGTTCGAGCCCCGTCGCCCGCTCTCGCTCGCGTAGCTCAGTCGGTAGAGCGCGTCCTTGGTAAGGACGAGGTCACCGGTTCAATCCCGGTCGCGAGCTTG